>ERZ650309.177-NODE-177-length-31834-cov-5.929608_pt1 | contig 31834 bp, 27 predicted proteins | sample MGYA00376245_ERZ650309 | MGnify/ENA primary metagenome ERZ650309 (study PRJEB26733, sample SAMN07839294) | wastewater metagenome | biome: urban; feature: wastewater treatment plant; material: waste water | place: USA: North Carolina | collected 2016-04-26 ... | reverse complement strand
CGCCTCTACCAGCAGGCCGGTGGCCGCAACGCGGTGTTCAACTTCCCCAAGGACGGCACCCACAGCTGGGGCTACTGGGGTCAGCAGCTGCAGGCGATGAAGCCGGATCTGTTGCGGGTGTTGGGTGTCGGTGCTCCGGCCCCGGTCCCGCCGCCGGCTCCGGTCCCGGCGCCGGCGCCTGAGCCGGTCCCCGCTGCAGTTCCGGTGCCCGCCGCGGTTCCGGTTGCCGCCCCGGTTGCCCCCGCCGCCGTCGCAGCCGTTCCGGCAGCAGCGCCTGTGGCGGTTGCTCCGGCGCCCGCCGCCGCAGCTGTCGCTCCCGCGCCGGTCGCGGTAGCCCCCGTCCCCGCCGCTGTTGCCCCGGCACCGGTCGTGGTCCCGGGCCGCTAGACGCGGCAGCTGAGCTCCATGCTGTCCGCGTCGCGAGCGGGAAAGCCAACGCTGACATAGCCATTCGCAGAATCCCGGACGTGGTCCAGGTATGGCTGGGTGCCCGCCATGGAGGTGTTGTCGGCGAGGACCAGAGCGCCTGATGCGAGCTTGGGCTCGAGCAGTCGAAGCACCGGCACATACAGCTCTTTCCAGCCGTCCAGCAGGACGAAACCGATCGGACCGGCCACCGAGTTCAGCGTCTGAAGGGCATCGCCGGCGAGGATGGTGATCACGTCATCGAGCCCCGTCTCGACGAAGTTCCGTTGTGCACCTTCGATCTTCGCGGCACTGAGTTCAGTGGTGTAAACCCGGCCCACGCCGTTGTCGCGGACCGCGGCGGCCAGATGAATACCGGAAAGCCCTAGGGACATACCGAATTCGACGATGATCTGGGGTCGCGTAGCCCGCACCAACGAGTAGATCAGGCGGCCCGCGTCGCGGGTCACGGGCATGTAGATGTCGCTGAGCGCATCGGCGCGCTCCTGGGCGCTGGCCTCCTGCAGCCTGGCGAAATCTCCGGCGCGGCTCTGTAGGTCGGCCATCTGGGCGGCAGATTCGGTGTACATCCGGTCGAGAGCGGAGGCAACCCTGGCCTCTTCGAGTGTGTTCACCCGGCCGACGCTACGCGCGGAAGGTGACGGTCACAGGTGCTCCGAGCGTTGCTTGCACGCTGTTCACAGTTTGGCTTCGTACGGTTCGAGCCAGGTGAAGCGGACAGGCTTTCGTGTTGCACGGTGGAAGGGTGCCATGGGGATTTCCGTCAAAGAGGTCGGTGCCATCGCGGGGATCGCGGCGATCACGCTGTCGGCGGTGCTGGCGATTTCGGATGACAGCGGGGCGACGAATCGGACAGTGGCCAAAGCCGGGGTGACCAACGGTCCGAACACGGTCAACCAACCTCCGCCGGCCTACGTCCGGTCCGGTGGTGCCGATGTCGGTCTGACCACCACCACCGCCCCTGCGTCCTAGCCGCAATCTGCCACTGCTGGTTGCTGTTTCGTGAGCCGTACCGACCAGGCCCGATATTGCTGAACCGGCGTTATCCTGACTGTTGTGGCATCGGCCCCCAGAACTCGGTACGCATCGCGCGGGGACTTGGACATCGCCTACCAGGTGTTGGGCGAGGGCCCGGTCGACATGGTCATGATGCCGGGGCCGTTCGTCCCGATCGACTCGATCGACGACGAGCCGTCGATGTACCGCTTCTTCCGGCGGTTGTCCTCGTTCTGCCGACTGATCCGCTTCGACCATCGAGGCATGGGGATGTCCTCGCGGATCGGAGCCGACACCATCACACAGAACTGTTGGGCCGAGGACGCGTTGACGGTCATGGATGCGGTCGGCATCGAACGAGCGACGATCTTCGCTTCCGGCTACAACGCGGTAGCGGCTCTGCTGCTGGCCGGTGACCGGCCGGAGCGCGTGCAGAATCTGGTGATCGTCAACGGCGCCGCCAGAGTGCTGTGGGCACCGGACTATGAACCGGGTTCGCATCGGAGCGGCGCGAGCCCCTTCACCACGGTGGCACTCGAACAAGATGCCGTCGAGCAGGGTTTCGACGTGCTGCATCAGGTGGCGCCCACGATCTCGGGGGATCACGCCTTCCGCAGTTGGTGGGACACGGCAGGAAACCGGGCAGCGTCACCGAGCATGGCCCGCAGATCGAGCCAGACGATCGCCGACGGGGATGCCCGGGACAGGCTTGCGCACATCACTGCGCCGACGCTGGTGCTACACCGTCGCGACGCGACATTCGTTCGCAACGCGCACGGCCGGTATCTCGCCGAGCACATCGCGGACGCGCGGTATGTGGAGCTGCCTGGCACGGACACGCTGTACTGGGTTGGCGACAGCGCCCCGATCCTCGACGAGATCGAGGAGTTCATCACCGGTGTGCGGGCCGGGTCCGATTCTGAACGTGTGCTCACCACAATCGTTTTCACCGATATCGTCGGCTCGACGCAGCATGCCGCCGAGTTGGGCGATGACCGGTGGCACGCCCTGCTCGACAATCACGACACCGTGACCCGCCGCGAACTCGACCGGTTCGCCGGCATCGAGGTCAACACCGTCGGCGACGGATTCGTCGCCATCTTCAAGAGCCCGAGCGTCGCGATCAACTGCGCCGAGGCGATCGTCGAGGCGGTCCGGTCGCTGGGGATCGAGGTTCGGGCGGGCGTCCACGCCGGTGAGGTCGAGGTGCGTGGTGACGACATCGCCGGGATGGCCGTGCACATCGGGGCCCGGGTCTCGGCATTGGCCGGGCCGGGTGAGGTCCTTGTCTCCTCGACCGTGAGGGAGATCGTCACCGGGTCCCGCCGGACGTTCACCGAACACGGCGAGTACGAACTCAAAGGCGTACCAGGGCGTTGGCGGGTGTATTCGCTGGCCGGCGCGACCGTGAACGTTCGCTGACCAAAGCCCCCGTCGAGGGCGTGCGGTGTGCCAAGCTAACTGCCGTGGCGGTGCGAGGAACCTCACGGCCGACCAAGGCTGATGTCGCCCGGCTGGCCAAGGTGTCACCGGCGACGGTGAGTTATGTCCTCAATAATGTTGCTGGACAGACAATTTCGGCACAGACGCGAGCCAAGGTCCACAATGCTGCCGCAACGCTCGGGTACCGGCCGAACCTTGCCGCGCGCAACCTGGCTTCCGGTGGCAGCGGTGTCGTCCTCTATATCGTGCCGCGTATCGCGCTGGGCGCTTTGCCGCTGGAGGTGGGCAGCCGCCTGACCACGGCGCTGGCCCGGCAGGGCATCGTGCTGTCGTTGCAGTTGGAGACCGACGACGGTCAGAACGTCGTCGACGCGGTGGCGGATCTCAACCCGATCGCGGTGACGGGCGTGTTCCCGTTGACCGGTGCGGCAGCGGAAGCCGTTGACGCCGCGGGCATTCCGCAGATCTACCTGGGTAGTGAGAAGCTGCGTACCCTCGGGTCGCTGCATCTGACCGCAGGAGCCATGCGGATCGACCATCTGATGTCCCGGGGACACCGTCGCCTGCTGTTTGCGCGCATGAGCACCGCCGGGTTGGAGCCGCTCGGTGATTACTGGCTCGCTGGTCTGCAGGTGGTCGCTCGGCAGCGCGGACTGCCCGACATCGAGGTCGACTCGGTGATGGCCGACGGTTCCGACGCCCACGAGGCGGTGCGCCGATGGGCGGCTGCCGGGGTCACCGCGGTGTGTGCGCAGAGCGATGAGACGGCGTTCGTGGTGCTGCACGGGATGCGACAGGCCGGCCTTCGGTGTCCGCAGGATCTGGCGGTGATGGGCGTCGATGCGATTCCGCTCGGTGCGGTCAGTGGGCCGCCGTTGACCTCGGTGAAGTTCGACCCCAGCCTGATCGTCGAAGCTGCGGTACCTGCGATGATGGCCGAGTTGGGGTATCCCGTGGCGGGGGAGCAGCCCACCTCGGAGGCGGCAATTCTGCTGGTGCGCGACTCCACCTGAATCCTGGCTGGACACTTGTCGAGCGAGTGCTCAGCGGTGTAACTTACGCGAGTAAGTAACCCTTCCGTGGCCCTCAGAGAGGCGGACCCGGCGTGACTGTGCAGACCACCAGCGACGTGTATTTCGACCCCTACGACGTGGGGATCAACAGTGACCCCTACCCGGTGTTCCGCCGGCTGCGCGAAGAGGCGCCGCTGTACTACAACGAGCAGTTCGACTTCTATGCGTTGAGTCGCTACGAAGACGTCAACAGGGCCCTGGTCGATCACGAGACCTTCAGCTCGGCCCGCGGTGCAATCATCGAACTGATCAAGGCGAACATCGAAATACCTTCGGGTGCACTGATTTTCGAGGATCCGCCGATCCACACCACGCACCGGAAACTGCTCTCGCGCATGTTCACCCCGCGCAAGATCAACGCACTCGAGCCCAAGATCCGCGAGTTCTGTGCGCGCGCCCTCGATCCCCTGGTCGGCGGCGAGAAGTTCGACTTCATCACCGATTTCGGCGCCATCATGCCGATGCAGGTGATCAGCGAACTCCTCGGCATCCCCGAGGATGACCAGGAGATGGTCCGCGACCACGGCAACGACCAGCTGCGCACCGAGGCCGGCCAGCCCATGAAGGCCGCGCAGGAGGGCCTGGTCGACGGCTCGATCTTCGAGACCTACATCGATTGGCGCAAGGACAATCCGTCCGACGACATCATGACCGACCTGCTCAACGTCGAATTCGAAGACGAGCACGGCGTCACCCGCAAGCTCACCCGCGACGAGTTGCTGATCTACATCAACGTCGTCGCCGGCGCCGGAAACGAGACGACAACACGTCTGATCGGTTGGGCGGCAAAGGTTTTGGCCGAGCACCCGGAACAACGTCGTCAGCTCGTCGAGAACCCAGCACTGATCCCGCAGGCCATCGAAGAACTGCTCCGGTTCGAGCCACCGGCCCCGCACGTGGCCCGCTACGTCACCCGCGACGTCGAGATCCACGGGCAGATCGTGCCCGAGGGGAGCGTGATGATGCTGCTCATCGGCGCTGCGGTCCGCGACGACCGGCAGTTCCCGCCCAACGGCGAGGTCTTCGACATCCACCGCGAACAGCGTCAGCACCTGGCGTTCAGCGTCGGCACCCACTACTGCCTGGGCTCGGCACTGGCCCGTCTCGAAGGCCGCATTGCGCTGGAGGAACTGCTCAAGCGTTTCCCCGAATGGGACGTCGACCTCGAAAACGCGTCGCTGTCACCGACCTCCACTGTTCGTGGCTGGGACACCATGCCGGCGTGGATCAGATGAGCACGGTGCTCACCGTCCCGCAGAGCTGGGACGAGGTGACGCCGGAGTGGATGACCGCCGCGTTGCGCGGTCACCACCCCGATGCGGTCGTCGAGAACGTCACCGTCGACATGCGCGACGACGGCACCAACCGCCGGGCTCGGCTGGCACTGACGTACTCGGCAGGGGCGGGGCCGAAGACGGTTTTCGCCAAAGCCGTCGACCCCGACCACAAGATCCTGATCCAGATGACCAGTGGTCTGCTGCACGAGCCTCGGCTGTTCAACTCCGATGTCGAGTTGCCGCTCGAACATCCGCTGGTCTACGCCGCCCCGATCGATGAGGCCGCCGAAGACTTCATGTTGATCATGGAGGACCTCACCGACCGCGGTGCCGATCCTCGCGACGCCGTCCGGCCGATGACCGTCGAACAGGCGGCGGCCGGAGTCCGCGGCCTGGGCCGGCTGCACGGCCGGTTCTGGGGTTCTCGGCTGGCCGCGCATGAGGGACTGAACTGGCTCGAGCCGTTCGTCCCCTGGGAGGGGATGCAGGTCGCGCCGTTGCCGGCGGCACTGGAACGCCTCGGGGCCGATGCTCCGCCGTCGGTCCACGCGCTCTCGATCGAGGGGCTCATCGAGGATGTCTGGAAGCCCTACATCCGGACCCTGACCCTCACACCGCCGACCTTGCTGCACGGCGACGCGCACATCGGCAACACCTACCTGCTGCCGAACGGCGACGTCGGTTTCCTGGACTGGCAGGTGGCCCGGCGCGGCAACTTCTCACTCGACCTCGGCTACTACCTCCAGGGTGCGCTGGTCACCGAAGACCGCCGGGCGCATGAGCGGGCGTTGCTCGAGGAATATCGCGATGCCCTCGCACTGCCCGACGAGGAACGGCCGTCGGCCGACGAGGTGTGGCTGCGGTACCGCGCTTCGGTGGCCCACGGCCTGACGTTGTGGCTGTGTACCGCCAGCGCAGGGGAGTTGTGGCAGCGTCCCGACATTGCGCTTGCCCTGGCTCAGCGGTACTCCGCGGCCTACGAAGACCTGCAGACCGCAGAGGCGATCGCCACGATTACCCCCTGATTGGGCGCGCTGGCGGGAGTCCCCGCTCGAATCGCGCGCGCCACCCCTCTACGGTGGACACAACAGCCAGTTGCCGTGAACGAGGGGTGCAGTAGGACAGTGTTGATCGGACCTGGCTGTTGATCGCGCACGGACTGGTGGTCCTGTTCGCGCTCTGCGCTGCCGTCTGCGCCGCTGTCGGCATCGTCGTACGGCAGCGAGCCACGATCGATGTACCGCCCGAATATGGCGTCAGCACCGTCATGTTGCGGACCCTGCTGGGCCGTCGGCTGTGGTGGGCAGGTACCGGGGCGGCCGTCGCCGGCTACGTCTTCCAAGCACTGGCCCTCGAACACGGCTCGCTGCTGGTGGTCCAGCCGCTGCTGGTCTCGGCGCTGCTGTTCGCGCTGCCGCTGAGCGCGCGTCAGGCCAATCGCCGGGTCACTCGCGGGGAATGGTTGTGGGCAGGGCTGCTGACGCTGGGGTTGGCCGGGTTCGTCGTACTGGCCCGCCCGGGGCGGCAGGAAGAGCCGGCGTCGTTGCCCGTCGCCGCGGTGGCGACCACTGTGTGTGCGGTGCTGATCGTCGCGTGCGTCGTGCTGGCGGTCCGGATGAGCGGATGGCAGCGGGCGGTGCTGTTGGCCGTGGGTGTCGGCGTGCTGTTCGGCGTCGTGGCGGTGGTCACCAAGATGTTCATGCGCGTCGTCGCCGAGCGCGGACTCGTCGGTTCGCTGGAGACCCCCGCGCCGTATGTCCTGATCGTGCTCGGCATGGTGGCAACCGTGCTGCAGCAGTCGGCGTTCCACGCGGGCGCCCTGCAGACGTCGGTGCCGACCATGTTGGTCATCGAGCCTGTTGTCGCGGTGCTGATCGGTGCCGTCGTGCTGGGTGAGGGGCTGGAGACGACGGGCTATCAGGCGGTTGCGCTGGTCGTGGCGATCGGGGCGATGGCGGCTGCGACCATCGCACTGGGCCGGGGCGAAGGCGCCTACGAGGCCGAGTTGGAGCGGCAGCGGGCGGTGAGTCGGGCCCGCCTCGATGATGTGCTGCTCGAAGGCCAGAGCCTCGACGACGACCGCTCGGTCTAGCGCTCAGTGCACTTTGTCACAAAGCTCGGGCACCCTTCCGGCAATATCTTTAGTTTTGCTAACGTTGTATCCGGTGAATCCAGCAACGCAGACGGTCCAGAGGTAGCTATGTCGAACGAGAACACCGCAGAAGAATTCGCACAACGGGTCGCAGACCTCTACGCCCACGATCACCAGTTCGCCGCTGCCCGGCCCAACCCGGCCGTGAGCGCCTCCGTCGACCCGCCGGAGCTGCGACAGGCCGAGATCGTCCGCACCATCATGGCGGCGTACGCCGACCGCCCCGCACTCGGTGAACGCGCGGTCGAATACGGGCAGGACGCCGACGGCCGCACCGTGGCCCGGTTCCTCCCGCGGTTCGACACGATCACCTACGCCGACGCCTGGCGGCAGATGCAGGCCGTGGCCACCGCACTGAACGCCGGACCCGAGGCGGCCGTCGTGCCCGGGGACCGGGTCGCGATGCTCGGCTTCACCAGCGTCGAATACACCATCATCGACACAGCGCTGGGTCTGGCCGGTGCGGTCGCGGTCCCGTTGCAGACCAGCGCCCCGGCCGAGCAACTGCGGCCGATCATCGCCGAGACCGAACCCACCGTCCTGTTCGCCGACGCCGACTTCCTCGATGACGCCGTTGCCTTGGTCGTCGCCGGACCAGCACCGAAGCGGCTGGTGGTCTTCGAATACCGACCCCAGGTCACCGACCACCAGGAAGCGCTGGCGCGCGCCGTCGCCCAGCTGCCCGGTGTTGTCGTCGAGACCTTCGCCGACGTCATCGCGCGGGGCGCCGCCCTGCCCGCCGCCTCGGCACACGTCGGCGCTGACGCCGACCCGCTGGCAGTGCTGATCTACACCTCCGGCAGCACCGGCACCCCCAAGGGCGCCATGTACCCCGAGCGACTCGTATCGGGTATGTGGCGCGCATCCGCACGCGCCGAGTGGGGCCAGCAGACCCCGGTACCGGCGATCGTGCTGAGCTTCCTGCCGATGAGCCACATGATGGGCCGCGGCGTGGTGTACCGCGCCCTGGCCAGCGGTGGCACCGTGAACTTCGCCGCTCGCAGTGACCTGTCGACGCTGTTGGAAGACATCGCCCTGGTGCGTCCGACGCAGATGAATTTCGTGCCGCGGGTGTGGGAGATGATCCACCAGGAAGTCCAGAGCGAGGTCGACCGGCGCGCCGCCGACGGCGTTCCCGAACAGCAGGTGCTGGCCGAGCGCCGGCTGAGCCTGCTCGGCGGACGTCAGGTGGTCGCGATCACCGGATCCGCACCGATCTCGCCAGAACTGAAGAGCTGGGTACAGGACTTCGTCGGGCTGGAACTGCTCGAGGGTTACGGCTCCACCGAGGCCGGTGGCGTCATGGTCAGCGGACACCTGCAGCGTCCTCCGGTCACCGACTACAAGCTGGTCGATGTGCCGGAGCTGGGTTACCTGGTGACCGACCGTCCGTACCCGCGCGGTGAACTGCTGCTGAAGTCGACGGACCTGATCCCCGGTTACTACAAGCGGCCCGACGTCACCGCGAGCGTGTTCGACGAAGACGGCTTCTACCGCACCGGTGACATCGTCGCCGAACTCGGCCCTGACCACCTGCAGTATCTGGACCGCCGAAACAACGTGCTCAAGTTGGCGCAAGGTGAATTCGTCACGGTGTCCAAGTTGGAGGCCGCGTACGGCACCAGCCCGCTGATCCGTCAGATCTATGTGTACGGCAACAGTTCTCGTTCGTATCTGTTGGCGGTGATCGTGCCGACGACTGAGGCGCTGGCGTTTGACACTGCCCAGCTGCGCCCCGCGTTGGCAGATGCGTTGCAGGCGGTAGCTCGTGAGTCCGGCCTGCAGAGCTATGAGGTTCCCCGCGACTTCCTGGTCGAGACCGAGCCCTTCACATTGGAGAACGGGCTGTTGACCGGCGTGCGAAAGTTGGCCTGGCCCAAGCTGAAAGCACAGTACGGACCGGCGTTGGAGGAGCTGTACAGCGCGCTGGCCGACGGACAGGCCGCCGAGTTGCGCGCCCTGCGCACGTCGGGCACAGACGCTCCGGTAGTTGAGACCGTCAGCCGCGCCGCCCGCGCGCTCTTGGGTGCTGCGGCATCGGAGGTTGCCGTGGATGCGCACTTCACGGATCTGGGTGGAGACTCATTGTCGGCGTTGACCTTTGGTTCTCTGCTTGAGGAGATCTTCGGTGTGGAGGTTCCGGTCGGCGTGATCGTGAGCCCCGCCACCGACCTGGCAGGCATCGCTGCCTACATCGAAAACGAGCAGGCGGCCGGCGGCAAGCGTCCGACCTTCTCCAACGTGCACGGCAAGGGGGCCACGGTCGCCCACGCTGCCGACCTGACGCTGGACAAGTTCATCTCGGCCGAGACCCTGGCGGCAGCTCCGTCGTTGCCGGGTCCCACCGCCGAAGTCCGGACCGTATTACTCACCGGTGCAACCGGATTCCTCGGTCGTTACCTGGCCCTGGAATGGCTGGAACGCATGGACCTGGTCGACGGCAAGGTGATCGCCTTGGTGCGTGGGCGTTCTGACGAAGAAGCCCGTGCCCGTCTCGATGCGACATTCGATTCCGGTGACCCGAAGTTGCTCCAGCACTACCGCGCGCTGTCCGGCCACCTCGAGGTGATCGCCGGCGACAAGGGCGAGGCCAATCTCGGCCTGTCGCAAGAAGTCTGGCAGCGCCTCGCCGACGAGGTCGACGTGATCATCGACCCTGCGGCGCTGGTGAACCACGTCCTGCCCTACAGCGAACTGTTCGGTCCCAATGCTCTGGGCACCGCAGAGTTGATCCGCATCGCACTGACCACGCGGATCAAGCCGTTCGCGTACGTGTCGACCATCGCGGTCGGCGGCGGCGTCGCACCGGGGGCGTTCACCGAAGAAGCGGACGTCCGCGTGATGAGTGCAAGTCGAATCGTCGACGACAACCCCGCAACTGGGTATGCGAACGGCTACGGCAACAGCAAGTGGGCCGGCGAGGTCCTGCTGCGCGAGGCCAATGATCTTTGCGGCCTTCCGGTTTCGGTGTTCCGCTGCGACATGATCCTGGCCGATACGACCTACGCGGGACAGCTCAACCTGCCCGACATGTTCACCCGCATGATGTTCTCGCTGGTGGCCACGGGCATCGCGCCGTACTCGTTCTACGAACTCGACGCCGAAGGCAATCGCCGGCGAGCGCACTACGACGGTCTGCCCGTCGAGTTCGTCGCCGAGGCCATCTCGGCCCTGTCGGCGAAGGTCGCTGCCGGTGACGCGGACTCCACGTTCGAGACCTACCACGTGATGAACCCCTACGACGACGGCATCGGCATGGACGAGTACGTCGACTGGCTGATCGATGCCGGCTATTCCATCGCGCGGGTACCGTCCTACTCAGATTGGTTGGCGCGCTTCGAAACCGGGCTGCGCGGGCTGCCCGACCGTCAGCGTCAGGCATCGCTGCTGCCGCTGCTGCACAACTACCAGCAGCCCGGGTACCCGGTGTGCGGGTCCATCGCCCCGGTGGTCCGCTTCCGCGCGGCCGTTCAGGACGCGAAAATCGGTGTGGACAAAGACATTCCGCACATCGATCCGCCGGTGATCGTCAAGTACATCACTGATCTGCAGCTGCTCGGCCTGCTGTGACCCTGTGATTTGTGCACGATTTTCCGTGATGAGTCCGGAAAATCGTGCACAAATCACAGGGAATTGGCAGGTAATGGCCGGAACAAAGGGGTCCCGGCCGACGTCATTCATTACGTGGGCGCGCGAATGCGCTGCGCACGTCATTTCTCAAATTTTCTCGTGAGGTTTTCTATGTCTACTGACCCCCGGATCGCTGAACTATCCGCCGCTGACCCGCAGTTCGCCGCCGCCGCACCGATTGCCGCCGTGGCCCAGGCCGTCGAGAAGCCCGGGATGCGACTGCCGGAAATCGTGCAGACGGTTCTGGCCGGTTACGCCGATCGGGTTGCGCTCGGCCAACGTGCTGTCGAGCTCGTCGAGGAAAACGGGCGCACGGTCGCCCGGCTACTGCCGCAGTTCGACACCATCACCTACGGCGAGCTGTGGGAGCGGGTGCGTGCCGTCGCTGCCGCACTGCACGCCGACGGCGTGAAAGCCGGCGACTGCGTGGCGATCCTGGGTTTCACCAGCACCGACTACACCGTCATCGATACGGCGCTCGGCCAGATCGGTGCCGTGTCGGTGCCGCTGCAGACCAGTTCGTCGGCCTCGTCGCTGCTGCCGATCATCGCCGAAACCGAACCCGTCCTGATCGCGGTGAGCGCGACCTACATCGCCGACGCAGTCGAACTTGCCCTTGGCGGCCCGGCGCCCGTGCGCGTCGTGGTGTTCGATCACCACCCTGAGGTCGACGACGAGCGTGAGGCGCTCGAGGCCGCCCGTACGGCGTTGCCGGCAGTGACGACCTTCGCCGAGGTCCTGGCCCGCGGGCTCGACCTGCCGTCGGCCCCGGCCCCGGTGTCGCAGGATGCCGATCCGCTGACGCTGCTGATCTACACCTCCGGCTCCACAGGTGCCCCCAAGGGGGCGATGTACCCCGAGAGCAACATGACGAGTTTCTGGCGGCGGGCCAGCTCGGCGTGGTTCGGTCCGAGCGATGCGTCGATCAACCTTGCGTTCATGCCGATGAGCCACGTGATGGGCCGCGGCATCCTGTACTCCAGCCTGGCCAACGGCGGCTCGGTCTACTTCGCCGCCAAGAGCGACTTGTCCACTCTCCTTGAGGATTTCGCGTTGGTTCGGCCGACCGAGCTGAACCTGGTGCCGCGGGTCTGGGAGATGCTGTACCTGGAATTCCAGAGCCGCGTCGACAAGCTGGTGCCGGCCGCGGCCGGAGAAGCTGAACGCGACGAAATCGAGCAACAGGTGATGGCCGACATGCGGCAGAACCTGGTCGGTGGCCGCTACATCAAGGCGATGACGGGCTCTGCTCCGATCACCGACGAACTCAAGGCGTGGGTCGAGAAGTTCCTCGGCATCCACCTGCTCGAGGGCTACGGCTCGACCGAGGCGGGCATGGTCTTCTTCGACGGCGTGATCCAGCGACCGCCGACTCTCGACTACAAGTTGGTCGACGTGCCTGATCTCGGCTACTTCCTGACCGACCAGCCCTACCCGCGCGGTGAGCTGTTGGTGAAGACCGAATACCTGTTCCCGGGTTACTACAAGCGTCCCGAGGTCACTGCGGGGGTGTTCGACGAGGACGGTTTCTACCGCACCGGTGACGTGGTCGCAGAACTCGGCCCGGACCAGATCCAGTACCTCGACCGCCGGAACAATGTGCTGAAGCTGGCTCAGGGCGAGTTCGTCACCTTGGCCAAACTGGAAGCGGCGTTCAGCAACAACAGCCCGCTGGTCCGGCAGATCTACGTCTACGGAAACAGTGCCCAGCCGTACCTGCTGGCGGTCGTGGTGCCGACTGAAGATGCCTTGGCGCGTTGGGATTCCGTTGAACTGAAGCAGCAGATCAGCGACTCGCTGCAGCACGTGGCCAAAGCCGCAGAGTTGCAGTCGTACGAGATCCCACGGGATTTCATCATCGAGACCGAACCCTTCTCGTTGGAGAACGGGCTGCTGACCGGTATCCGCAAGCTGGCGTGGCCGAAGCTCAAGGCCCACTACGGTCCTGCGCTGGAAGATCTGTATGCCAATCTTGCTGCGGGACAGGCGCAGGAGCTTCGCGCACTGCGCGCATCCGGCGGGCAGGGCCCGGTCCTGCCGACGGTGCTTCGCGCCGCAGGTGCCCTGCTGGGCCCGTCCGGCGAGATCGCCGCTGACGCGCACTTCACCGATCTGGGTGGAGACTCGTTGTCCGCGTTGACTTTCGGCAACCTCCTCGAGGAGATCTTCGGCGTCGAGGTCCAGGTCGGCATCATCGTCAGCCCCGCCACGGATATGGGGACACTGGCGTCGTACATCGAGAACGCACGCAATGGCGGTGCACAGCGACCGAGTTTCAGCTCGGTGCACGGCAAGAACGCGACCGAGGTGCGCGCGGCGGACCTGACGCTGGACAAGTTCATCGATGCCGAAACCCTGGCTGCGGCACCGTCGCTCCCGGGTCCTGCGGCGACCGTTCGGACCGTATTGCTCACCGGCGCAACCGGATTCCTGGGCCGCTACCTGGCCCTGGAGTGGCTGGAGCGGATGGATCTGGTCGACGGCAAGGTGATCGCCCTGGTGCGCGCGAAGTCCGACGAAGAGGCGCGGGCGCGCCTGGACGCGACGTTCGACTCGGGCGCCCCCGAGCTGCTTGCGCACTACCGCGCCCTGTCCGACCACCTGGAGGTCATCGCCGGCGACAAGGGTGATGAGAATCTTGGTCTTTCACAAGAGGTTTGGCAGCGCCTCGCCGACGACGTCGACGTCATCGTGGACCCCGCCGCGCTGGTGAACCATGTCCTGCCCTACAGCGAACTGTTCGGCCCCAACGCTCTTGGTACCGCCGAACTGATCCGGATCGCCCTGACCACCCGGCAGAAGCCGTACATTTACGTGTCCACCATCGGTGTCGGTGACCAACTCAAGCCCGGTACCTTCGTCGAGGACGCCGACGTCCGCGTGATGAGTGCGGTGCGGTCGGTCAACGACGGCTACGCCAACGGGTACGGCAACAGCAAGTGGGCGGGTGAGGTTCTGCTGCGTGAGGCCAATGATCTCTGTGGCCTGCCGGTTTCGGTGTTCCGCTGCGACATGATCCTGGCCGACACCTCGTACGCGGGACAGTTGAACGTGCCGGACATGTTCACCCGCACCATGTTCAGCCTGGTCGCCACGGGTATCGCTCCGAAGTCGTTCTACGAACTGGACGCCGAGGGGCAGCGGCAGGCCGCGCATTACGACGGGCTGCCGGTCGAGTTCATCGCCGAAGCCATCGACACCCTGGGTATCCAGGAGCCGGGCCAGTTCGCCACGTACCACGTGATGAACCCGCACGCCGACGGCCTGGGCATGGACGAGTTTGTCGACTGGCTGATCGAAGCGGGGTATTCCATTGCCCGCGTTGATGATTACGCCGAATGGCTGAACCGCTTCGAGACGACGCTGCGCGGACTGCCGGACAAGCAGCGTCAGGCGTCACTGCTTCCGCTGCTGCACAACTACCAGAAGCCTGAGCATCCGCACAACGGATCCATTGCACCGGTGGTGGTTTTCCGCGAGGCCGTGCGAGAGGCAAAGCTGGGCCCGGACAAGGACATTCCGCATGTCACTGCGCCGGTGATCGTCAAGTACATCACCGATCTGCAGCTGCTCGGCCTGCTCTGACCAGGTGATTTGTGCACGATTTTCCGTGATGTACACGGAAAATCGTGCACAAATCGCGGGTTTTATGGCGCGATCAGAACTCCGGCGTTGGACGCGGCCTGCTGAAGTTGGCCGATCGACAGGCTGCCCCAGTCCCGGACGGGGCCGGCGGTCGAACCGAGCCACGGCACCACACCCGGATCGGGACTCACACCGAGGTTGTAGGCCTGCATGCCGGGCAGGTGATGTTCGAGGAAATTACCGAGCATGTCGACCGCAAAGATGATGTCGCTGATCGGATTCCAACCCCACAGCTTCGAGATGTTCATCAGGGGATTGGTGGCATTCGGGTCGCCGATCATCACGATCGACCCGTAGTGGGGCTTGCTGCCGCCAGCCGGGACGTACTTCGGCATGAACGGGTACAACCCGGGTAGGTCGGTGGAGAAGTAGGCCGCCGAATCGCCGTAGGTCTCGACGTTGACGAAGCCGGAGTTGGCGCCGTTGCCGTCCTTCTTCGTGTTGAGCCCCGGCCCCTCGAACCCGATGCCCCCCAATCCGGTCTTCTGCGCGACGTATTGCGCCTCCCACCCGCCGAGCGAGTGCCCGGTCAGGAAGATGTCGCTGGTGTCGTAGCCCTGCTTGGTGGCTGCGGCAACCACCCGCTTCTCGAAGGCCAGCGAGTCACGGAAGGCCTGGGGCGTGGTGTTGGTGAACATGATCTGCAAGTCGGTGATGAACTGCGAGATCGCGATCAGTGGATGGAACAGCAGATTGGTCCCGCCCGTCGTGCCCTGGTAGGCGATGATGATCTGCCCGGCCGGAGTGACCCACGCCTTGCCCACCGCGCCCGACAGTGGGTTGAAGGTCTGCATCTGAAAACCGTTGACAGTGAACGGTTTCAGGTCTCCGGGCTGTCCGCCGAGGACGTACGCACCCGATGCGGCATTGAGGAACTGGGCCACGGTCGGCGTCTGGTCGTCCGTGGGGCCGGTGTAGGTCAGCGTCTGCAGGACGGGCTGTTTCGCCGGCGCCTTGTTGAGCCCGAAGAAGTTCTCCACCCCGCGGAAGGCCGCGAACAGGGCTTCGTCGATGGGTGCCCAGTTGAACGGGCTCTTGGGGCCGCTGTGCGAGACGGTCAAGTCGAACATCTGGAGCACGATGTTGATCACGCGACCGGGTAGCGCGGCGAGTTGGGCGAGTGGCGACAGCGGTGCCGGCGTCTTGACCGTGGTGGTGGTGGTGACCGACGAAGCATCGACTGCGGCTGCCGTCTTGATGCTCTTGACCGCCGTGGTGGTCGGCGACCCGGCGATCGGTGCCAGTGCTGCCGAGGGCGCCGCCGCCGTCTTGAGGGCCGGCAGCTTTGCCGGAACCGCGGCCGAATGATGTTGTATCGCAGGCAGATCAGTGGGTTTTGCGGCCGCCGCCACCGGATTGGTACCCGCGGCGGGCTTCTTGTCCTTCTTCGGCGCCTTCTTGATGTCCGGACGCACCACCGGCTTGACGGGCTTGGCCGGTTTGGTCTGGGCCGCAGCATGGCTGGCCGAAGCCGCGGAATCTGATTGGCCGGTGTCGGCCCAGGCTACGTCATGGCCGGCGGCGGCGATACCGATCCCGACGGCGACTGCGGCAAAGCGATAGCGACGGCTGCGCGACATCAATGTCCCCCTTGACATTGGGGCCACAGACGCGGCCCAGCGCATCCCAAGATAAGACAGTTGGTTCCGGTTTGAGACCGCTTCGGCCGATCAGGCCTGCCAGGACCGCCACTGATTGATCGCGACGCTGACCACCGGACCATCCAACGCGACCCGGTCGTACTGCGGATACTTGGCCCGTAGCAGCGAATAGCCGATCGCCATCTCGTCGCCGGCCTCGTGCAACGTGGCGACACCGTCGGCCCGCACCCACCAGAGTTCGTGCCAGTCGTCGCTGTAATGCTCGACCAGCAGACTGACGCGGGGGTTCTCCGCGATATTGGCCAGTCGCCGAAGATGCTGCGTGGATTTTCGTTTGGCGTCGACCGCGGTATACAGCACATCGCGGCTGACGGCGAATACCACGGGAATCAGGTGCGGCTGGCCGTCGAGTGCAGCGGTCGCCAGCACCGCCACGGGTGCTGCCGCGAAACGGGCCGGACCGTCGAATTCGGTCATCGACGCATTATCGCGGGTGCGGATGCGCTGGTGCCACACTCATCGGAAGTCGGGTCACATTGATTTCCGGGCGCTTGGTGGTCGTCTCAGCAGGGTGAACTGCCGGCCCGGGACCAGCCGCGGGCGGGGCAGGCGCAGGAGGTGGCGGCGGTGCGGGCGACGCAGGCGGTGGGGGTGGCGGCGCTGTCTTCGCCGTCGCCGTGGTGGTCGTCGCGGTCGTTGCCGACGGCGCGGTGGTGGCAGGCGAGTTGTCTGCCGGCGGTTCTTTCTTGGTCGCCAGCACGACCACGGCGATGACCAACGCGACGGCAGCCGCGCCGACGAGCGTCAACAGCAACCGGGTCTGCGGTCCGCGGTACCACGGGGTGGGCGCGGCTTTGAAGTTCCACGTGTTGGTGTTGAACGGGTCGAACGTATCCCCGCTCGGGAGGGGATCCGGTATCGAGAAGGGGCCGGTGACCGGTCCGCGAAATGGACCAGGGTCGACGGCGGCAAACCGGTCGGTATCGGGGTCGCTGTCGGACACGTTCAAGATGGTAGGCGGCAGCGTCGCCGAACCTATGAGGTTTTCGGTCGTGTCTGAACTGTTCAGACGTCCTGGACCGGCTCGATACCGAGGTCGCGGTAGGTCACCAGCGCCGCAAAAGGCACGCCACGCTTGGCAAACCGCTGCGTGGCGATGTCGCCGCGGTCGACCATCGGGATGACGCCTGTGACGACCGCCCCCACATTGGTGACCCGCTCGTAGGCGATTTCGGTGGATCCGCCGGTGCTGATCACGTCGTCGACCAGCAACACCCGGGTACCGGGTTCGATCCGGGTGCCTTCGATCCACTGCTCCCGCCCGCGCGACTTCTGCTCCTTACGCACCGAGAACCAGGCTTTGCCGGTGACCATCGCGACGCCGTGCGCCAACGGGTCCGCGCCCATGGTCAGGCCGCCGACCGCGTCGAACTCGATACCGCGCAGTTCCGCCAGCTCGGCTACGGCCTGGCTGACCAATGTCAGGTTCTTGCCGTTGTCGATGGCGAACTTGCCGTCGATGTAGTCGTGGCTGAGTTGTCCGCTGGCCAGCCGGAACGGCTCTTCGCGGTGTTCGTAGCCGCGGGTGCGGATCAGTTCGAATGCGGCATCCCAGGATTTCGGACGATCAGACATAGTGCGATGTTATTGCACCACCGCCAGTCGCCGGTCAGCGCGCGGCGTGCCGACTAGGCGTCGTTCGCCAGCTTCGCCAACTCCACAGTCGCAGCGCGTAATTCGTCGATCGAGCTCAACGGTTGTGGATAACCCACCCGCGTGTAGGCCATGCCGCGCGCAGTGTCGACGCGCAGGTCCAGTCCGTAGCGGTCGGCCCCGGTGCAGGTGGCCGACTCGGTGTCGGGGTAGCCGCCGAGGACGCGAGCCATGGCGGCCAGGGAGTCGGCGTGGTCGGCGTTGAGATGGGCGATGGCGCGAGCTGCGTGCGGCGTCACCGGATCAGGTTGGGCCGCTGCGTAATCCGCACCGCCGGCCGAGTCCATGCGCCCGTAGCCGCCGACCCAACGCACCCGTTCGACGTCGAGCACCCACACGGTGAAGTCGCTGTAGTCGATGTAGTACTTGGCGGCCGGGACCGCGGCCATGTGAGCTTCGCGCGCAGCGGCATCCTGGTCGCCCTCCGGGCGGAAGACTTTCCCGGCCAGGGTGACGCGACCGCCGGCGAGCGGGTCCTTGTCATTGGTCGCCGCGACGATCGAGATGCTGGCCCGCTGGTCGCCGGTCAGGTTGCGGCCGTGCTCGGCCATGTTGGATACGCACAGCACCGGCGAACCGCCGAGCAGACCGTAGGTGACCATCGAAGCCCAGGGATCGCCGGCCGCGGTCAGGGTGGCCAGCGTCCCGGTGTTGGTCGACGCAGCAATGGTGCGAGATTCCTCGGCTGCCGATGGCCGCGCCGGATTGCTGACCGGCGCGAGCGCCGGCGGAATTGTCGGGGCATCTCCAGGGTCACCATGATCGCGCGTCGCCACGGGTGCGACCCTACCCCCGCATCGGTAGGTTGGAAGGCGATGGACGTCCCCAACGGTGGCGTGAGCCACCCGAAAGCCGACCACCCGCGCGCCGACGACTACGGCCATGCGCAGGTCCTTCCCCAGGACTGCACGTGGTTCAAAAGCGCGGTCTTCTACGAGGTCTTGGTCCGGGCCTTCTACGACTCCGATGCCGACGGGTCGGGTGATCTGCGAGGCTTGACCGAACGGCTCGACTATCTGAAATGGCTTGGAGTCGATTGCATTTGGCTGCCACCGTTCTACGACTCACCGCTGCGCGACGGCGGCTACGACATCCGTGACTTCTACCGCGTGCTTCCTGAATTCGGGACCGTAGACGACTTCGTGGCACTGCTCGACGCGGCCCACCAGCGCGGTATCCGCGTCATCACCGATCTGGTCATGAACCACACCTCCGACACCCACGCCTGGTTCCAGGAGTCCCGCCGCGACCCGACCGGGGCGTACGGCGACTTCTACGTGTGGAGCGACAGCAGCGACCGGTATCCACAGGCCAGGGTCATCTTCGTGGACACCGAGGAGTCGAACTGGACTTTCGACCCGGTCCGTCGCCAGTTCTACTGGCACCGCTTCTTTTCCCATCAACCCGATCTCAACTACGACAACCCGGCCGTCCAGGATGCGATGCTCGACGTGTTGCGGTTCTGGCTCGGCCTGGGGATCGACGGCTTCCGTCTGGACGCGGTGCCGTATCTGTTCGAGCGTGAGGGCACGTACTGCGAGAACCTGCCAGAGACGCACGCGTTTCTGAAGCGGTGCCGCAAGGTCGTCGACGACGAGTTCCCAGGCCGGGTGCTGCTCGCTGAAGCCAACCAATGGCCGGCCGACGTCGTCGCGTACTTCGGCGACCCGGCCACCGGTGGCGACGAATGTCATATGGCCTTCCATTTTCCTTTGATGCCAAGGATTTTCATGGCGGTGCGGCGCGAGTCGAGGTTCCCGATCTCGGAGATCCTGGCCCAGACACCGCCGATACCCGAGCTCGCCCAATGGGGCATCTTCCTGCGCAACCACGACGAGTTGACGTTGGAGATGGTCACCGACGAAGAGCGGGACTACATGTACGCCGAGTACGCGAAAGATCCACGGATGAAAGCCAACGTGGGGATCCGTCGTCGGCTGGCTCCGTTGTTGGAGAACGACCGCAACCAGATCGAACTGTTCACGGCACTGCTGCTGTCCCTGCCCGGTTCCCCGGTGCTGTACTACGGCGACGAAATCGGTATGGGTGACATCATCTGGCTGGGTGATCGCGACGGTGTCCGAACACCTATGCAGTGGTCCGGCGACCGCAATGCCGGTTTCTCGGGTGCGAACCCCGGGCGGTTGTATCTGCCACCGAACCAGGATCCGACGTACGGATATCAGGCAGTGAATGTCGAAGCGCAGCGTGACAATTCGAACTCGTTACTGAACTGGACGCGCACGATGCTGGCGGTGCGTCGCCGTCACGAAGCCTTCGCCGTGGGTGTGTTCAAGGAGCTCAGCGGTACGAATCCGTCTGTGCTGGTTTATGTTCGGGAATCCGAAACGGCAGCGGTGCTGTGCGTCAACAACTTGTCGCGATTCCCGCAGCCGGTCGAGCTGAACCTCCAGAATTGGTCCGACTACACGCCCGTCGAGCTGACCGGGCACGTCGAGTTTCCTCGAATCGGTGTGCTGCCATACCGATTGACGCTGCCTGGACACGGATTCTATTGGTTCTCGCTACGCGCGCCGGACGGTCAGGCGCGGTGATGGATGTGCAATTCGCCGAATGGCTTACGCGGCAACGGTGGTACGCCGGCCGCGGCCGGATCCTGACCCGTGTCGAGCCCGGCACGGTCGTCGCACTGCGCTCTGACGTCGAACTGATGCTGCTCGACGCCACGTATGCCACCGGTCCGGCCGAGCGCTACCAGGTGCTGGTCTGCCGGGGCGCCGCGGCGCTTGCCGACTATGCAGACATCGCCACGATCGGCAGCGACGGTTCGGGTCCGGTGATCGATGCGCTGTATGACCCGGGCGCCGCAGGGCATCTGCTGTCGCTGATCGCGGATTCGGCCGTCGTCGACGATGTCGCCTTCGTGGCCGAACCGGGTCGATCACTGCCCGTGGGAGCGGCCGCGCGAATGGTCGGTGCGGAGCAGAGCAACACCAGCGTCGTCTTCGGGGACTCGGCGATCCTCAAGGTGTTCCGGCGGGTCATACCGGGGACCAACCCCGACATCGAGTTGACCGGCGTGCTGACACGGGCCGGCAGTGCGCATGTGGCTCCGCTGCTGGGTGAGTTCCATCTCCGCGAATCAGATTCGGTAACAACAGCTTTGGGAATGGTCACCGCCTTCGCGGCAAATGCCGCCGATGGTTGGGACATGGCCACGGCAAGTACCCGGGACCTGTTCGCCGAGGGAGACCTGCACGCCAACGAGGTCGGCGGGGACTTCGCCGCCGAGTCACATCGGCTGGGCCTCGCCGTCGCCGACGTGCATGCCACCTTGGCCACCGAACTCGGAACCGCTGTCACGCACTTTCCGGCGGGGGCGATGCTGGAGCGGCTCGCGCAGGTCCTCACCGCGGTGCCCGCGGTGAGGGAATTCGCGTCGGAGATCGAGGGCCGTTACCGCGAACTGGTGGACCATCCGGTGCCGGTGCAGCGCGTTCACGGCGACCTCCATCTGGGGCAGGTGCTGCGCACCCCGGAGACCTGGCTGCTCATCGACTTCGAAGGTGAACCAGGCCGGCCGCTGGAGCTGCGCCGGTCGCCGGACTCGCCGCTGCGGGACGTCGCCGGAATGCTCCGTTCGTTCGACTACGCCGCATATCAGCGGGTGCTGGAGGGGGCGGGTGATCCCCGGCTCAACAAGCAGCTGGCGATGCGTGCCGGGGAATGGGCGAGGCGCAACCGGGATGCCTTCTGCGACGGTTACGCGGAGGGGATCGGCGATGACCCGCGAGCGCATGCTGCGGTGTTGTCCGCCTACGAGCTCGACAAGGCGGTCTACGAGGCGGGCTACGAAGCCCGGCATCGGCCGACCTGGTTGGACTTGCCATTGGGCTCGATTGCGAGGCTGTTGGCCGGCTAGGGCGTCACGCAGTCAACGGCATGACAGCGTGCCGGCGCGGATCGACGATCATGTCGACGCGGCCCAACCGCGCGTGTGCGCGAGCCAGCAGCTCGTCCAGCTGTTGCCGGTCCTCAGTGTCTGCTGCGACGGCGTAGACCTGGTCGGCGGAGTAGCCGTGCGTGATCCCCACCAGTGCGCCGGCCTTTCGCCCGGTCACCACCACGCGGTGGCCGTCGGCCAGCAGCCTGCGGGCAGCCGCACACCCGGCGTCCGTTCCCGCGTCCAGTACAACGGCGACGAGGCTCTGCGCCGCGGCGATCTTCTTCATGACACCGAGTCAACGCGGCTGTGCTGGGCGCCAGATGAGTTCGCCATAGGTCAGCCATTTGTGCACGGGCGTCCGCGTGATTTACTCGCACGGTGTCCGGCTCGTTCCCCGAATACCGCACGCTGCTGACCGATTTCGATCGCGGCGTACTGACGCTGACCCTGAACCGGCCGGCGCAGCGCAACGCGTTCGGTGGCGGCATGCGCGAGGAGCTGACCGATGCCTACCGCCGCTGCGAGGCGGCTGACGAGGTACGTGTCGTCGTCCTCACCGGAACCCCGCCGGTGTTCTGTGCGGGAGCTGATCTGGCTTCGGGGGAGCAGACTTTCGCCGAACCGGGTGCGCAATTCAGTGCCGCAGGCATCGATGTGCCTGCCTGGTCGCTGAGCAAACCGGTGATCGCGGCGATCAATGGTCATGCGATCGGGCTGGGGCTGACGCTGGCATTGCAGTGCGACATAAGGATTTTCGCGGCCGATGCCCGCTATGGAGTCGTACAGGTGCGGCGTGGGGTGGTCGGCGATGCGTACTCGCACTGGGCATTGCCGCGTCTGGTAGGCATTGCCCGAGCCGCTGAAATCCTTTTGACCGGAGCGGTTTTCGACGGGCACCGCGCGGTCGAGTTGGGTATCGGCAGCCGCGTGCTGCCGGCCTCGGCGGTACTGGCCGCGGCGCAGGAGATGGCCCACGACATCGCCGGCAACACTGCGCCGATGTCGGTGGCGGCGAGTAAACGGCTGCTGTGGGATTCGTTCGAGTTGACCCGGGAGCAGGTGGGGCACCGCGAGACTCAGATCCATCGTGCGGTGATGGCCCACGAAGACTCCGCCGAAGGTGTGCGGGCGTTCCTGGCCGGGCGCTCGCCGCAGTGGACGGGGCGCCCGGTGGATCCGACGCTGGGCTCAGCCGACGGGCGTCACACCTGAGGATTCCAGCCTGGCAACGGCGTCCGGCAATCTGTCGGGCGCCACCGCGGCGGTGTAGTCGAGCAGCACGCGTGTGGTGAAGCCGGATTCTGCCGCGTCGGTGGCTGTGGCCAGGACGCAGTAGTCGGTCGCGATGCCGACCACATCGACATCGGTGACGCCGCGGTCGCGTAGCCAATCTGCAAGTGCGACACCGTCTTCGGAGCTTCCCTCGAATCCGCTGTAGGCGGCGCTGTAGTGGCCCTTGTAGAACACGGCTTCGACGGCTGCTGTGTTGAAGTCGGGATGGAACTGCGCTCCGGCCGTCCCGGCCACGCAATGCGGCGGCCACGACGACCGGTAGTCGGGCTGGTCGGAGAAATGGTCGCCCGGATCGATGTGGTGATCGGCGGTCGCGACGACATGGTCGTAGTCATGGTCGGCGAGTAGCTCGCTGAGTGCCCGGGCCACGGCGCCGCCACCGGCCACGGCCAAGGATCCGCCTTCGCAGAAATCGTTCTGCACGTCGACCACGATCAGCGCTCGCATACCGTCCACGGTAGCTACTGAACGTCGACGGTGGCGATGGTCTTGTTCAGCGTGGTGAGCCGGATGTCGAACTTCCCGGCGACCGCAGCCGGAAATTGGAACGACTGGTTGGGCTTGGCGGCCACCGCGAACTTGTGCTCCGGCTTGGAGTCTACCTGCAGTTCGTCGGTGGCGTCACTGCTGATGCGCACGACGATGGTCTCGTTGACGGTGGCTTTGAATTGCTTGTCGGCCGGGATCACCTGACCGCCGCGGATGGTGGCGTCGATGACCAGTCGCGGCGGCGGGGCCTGTTGGTCGGACATCTGCGGAGCACCCGAGGCGGCGGGCGACGGTGTGACGGGTGCATTGCCCGAGTTGGTACCGCAACTGGCGGTCAGCAGGACGGCGACCGCGGCGCCGGCGGCGCGCAGGAACAGGGTGCTCATGGCTGTCCATTTTCCGCTGGTGACGTCGCGATCCTGCAGCCGGGGCCAGATGTGGTGGTCAGAGCGCAGCGTTGCACAAGATAGCCGATCAAACTATAGTCTGGACACATGTCCAGGAGTCGTTGATCGACTCCGCCTGCCTGAGTCGATGGTGAACTGATCATGCGTATTGCCCTGCTGTCCTACCGCAGCAAAACGCACTGTGGCGGGCAGGGCGTCTACGTCCGGCACCTCAGTCGCGGCCTGGTCGAGCTCGGTCACGACGTCGAGGTGTTCTCCGGTCAGCCGTATCCCGAGGGCCTGGATCCGAGGGTGAAGCTCACCGAGGTCCCGAGCCTGGACCTGTACCGCGAACCCGATCCGTTCCGGGTTCCGCACATCCGGGAGATCCGCGACCGCATCGACCTCCTGGAGCTGTTCACCATGTGGACTGCCGGATTCCCGGAGCCGCGCACCTTCTGCATGCGGGTGGTTCGTGAATTACGCGCTCGCCGTGGCGAATTCGACGTTATCCACGACAACCAGAGCCTCGGTGCCGCACTGCTGAAGCTGCGCCAGGACGGTTTTCCGGTGGTGGCCACCGTGCATCACCCGATCACCCGAGACCGGACGCTGGAGGTCGCCGCCGCGAAGTGGTGGCGAAAGCCGTTGGTACGCCGCTGGTATGGGTTCGCCGAGATGCAGAAGCGGGTCGCGCGTCGTATTCCAGAGCTGCTGACGGTGTCGTCTGCTTCTGCGGCCGACATCGCCGCCGATTTCGGGGTACTGCCCAGCCAGCTCCACGTGGTGCCGTTGGGTGTGGACACCGAACTGTTCAGCCCGTCGGATACCCGGGTGCGGGGCCGCATCATCGCGATTGCCAGCGCCGACGTACCGCTCAAGGGGGTCAACCACCTGCTGCATGCGGTGGCCAGGTTGCGTGCCGAGCATGATCTGGATCTGCAGCTGGTGTCCAAGCTCGACCCGAACGGTCCCACCGAGAAATTGATTGCCGAACTCGGCATCTCCGACATCGTCACCATCTCCAGCGGGTTGTCGGACGCGGAGCTGGCTGCGTTGCTGTCGTCGGCCGAAATCGCTTGTATTCCTTCGCTGTACGAGGGCTTCTCGCTGCCTGCCGTGGAGGCGATGGCCAGTGGCACGCCGATCGTGGCAAGCAGGGCCGGTGCGCTGCCCGAGGTGCTGGGCGCCGATGGTCACTGCGCACGGTTGGTGGGCCCGGGCGATGTCGGTGAACTGTCGCGCGTGCTGGGGGAACTGTTGGACTCGCCGACCGAATTGGCTCGGCTGGGCGCCAACGGACGCCGCCGCGCTGAGGATGTTTTCAGCTGGGAATCTGTTGCTGCCCAGACTGTTTCGGTGTACGAGAGGGCAATATGCTGACCGTCGATTTCGACAGACTCCAGATCGGTGCCGGAACCACCGTCATCGACGTCGGTTGCGGGGCCGGCCGGCACGCGTTCGAGGCCTTCCGCCGCGGTGCCGATGTCGTCGCATTCGACCAGGACGCCGAGGAACTGGCCAATGTCGATGCGATCTTGCAGGCCATGGCCGACCAAGGCGAGGCGCCGGCGTATGCCAAGGCGCAGGTCGTCACGGGCGATGCACTGGCATTGCCATATGCCGACGGCGAATTCGATTGTGTGATCGCCTCCGAGATCCTCGAACATGTGCCCGCCGACGATCAGGCCATCGATGAGTTGGTGCGCGTGCTCAAGCCCGGCGGTCTGCTCGCGGTGACCGTGCCGCGGTGGCTGCCCGAGAAGGTGTGCTGGCTGCTCTCGGACGAGTACCACGCCAACGAAGGCGGGCACATCCGGATCTACCGCGCCGACGAGCTGCTCGACAAGATCGCTTCCCGGGGACTGGTTTTCCGTCATCAGCATCACGCGCACGCCCTGCACTCACCGTTCTGGTGGCTCAAATGTGCTGTGGGCGTGGACAAGCCGAAGCACCCTGCGGTCGAGGCGTATCACAAGCTGTTGGTGTGGGACATGATGTCCAAGCCGTGGCTGACCCGCGTCGCCGAGGATGCGCTCAACCCGTTGATCGGCAAGAGCGTCGCGTTGTACTTCGAAAAGCCGGCGGCTCTGCAGAAGCCGGAAGCCTGATCGATGCGGCGTCATGAGATTCCCGGTGTGGCAGGGGTTCTGACGCCGGAGCAGTGTGTGCAGACCGCGGTGTCCATCGCGGACACCCAGGAGTCGGACGGCGCGCTACCGTGGTTCGCCGGCGGACACACCGATCCTTGGGATCACGTCGAGAACGCCATGGCGCTGACGGTCGCCGGCCTGATCGAACCCGCGCGCGCCGCCTTCGACTGGTGCCGGAACACGCAGCGGCCCGACGGCTCATGGCCCATCCAGATCAGGCAGGGTGTCGTCGAAGACGCCAACACCGACAGCAATTTCTGCGCCTACGTCGCCACCGGGGTGTGGCATCACGTGCTGGTGACGGGGGACCGACGGTTCGCCCACGACATGTGGCCGGTGGTCCAGCGGGCCATCGATCTGGTGCTGACCATGCAGTTCGGCGACGGTGAAATCGGTTGGGCATCAAGTCATTCCGGTCTCCTCGAGGAGGCGCTGTTGACGGGCTGCGCCAGCATCTACCACGCGATCCGGTGCGCACTGGCGTTGGCAAATCACCTGGGCGAGTCCCAGCCGGAGTGGGAAGTGGCGCTGGGCCGCCTGGGGCATGTCATCGCCTCGCACCCAGAAGTGTTCAATGCCAAGGACACTCACGCCATGGAGTGGTACTACCCGGTGCTCGGTGGCGCGATCCGTGGGCCCGCGGCACATGCGCGCATCGACGCGCGCTGGGACGAGTTCGTGGTGCCCGGACTGGGTATCCGATGTGTCGACCACCGACCGTGGGTCACCGGGGCCGAGACCTGCGAACTGGTGATGGCGCTGGACACCATCGGTGAATCAGGAAGGGCGCGTGAACAGTTCACGGCCATGCAGCATCTGCGTGAAGCCGACGGCTCGTATTGGACCGGATTGGTGTTCGCGGACGGAAAGCGCTGGCCCGAGGAGCGCACCACGTGGACCGGGGCCGCGATGATCCTGGCCGCGGACGCGTTGTCCCGCACCACCGCCGGCAACGGGATCTTCCGTGGTGAGGATCTGCCGCGGGGGCTCGAAGTGGCCTTCGACTGCGCCTGTGCCACTCGGTGAGCGCGCTCTCAATCTGCGAATGACGTACCGACGGTTCCTGAGCGACGTTCCAGGATCCGCATCGAGCCGTACGCGCCGACCTCTGTGAAATCGCCTGTCGCCAGCGCTTTTTGGTAGATGTGAAAGGGTGCCTGTCCGCCGTCTGCGGGGTCGGGGAACACATCGTGGATCACCAGCACGCCACCGACCTCGACCCAACGCGCCCACCCGTCGAAGTCGCGTTGCGCGGCCTCCTCGGTGTGTCCGCCGTCGATGAACAAGAATCGCAATGGGGTTCGCCATGACCGCGCGACCACGGTGGACTTCCCGACCACAGCCACGACGTTCTCATCGAGACCTGCTGCGTCGAGCGTGTGGCGCAGCGTGGGCAGGGTGTCGAACAGTCCGGTGACTGCGTCGACCATCGAGCTGTCGTGGTACTCCCAGCCCACCTGGTGTTCCTCGGATCCGTGGTGGTGGTCGACGGTGTACAGCACGCCGCCGGTCTGCTGCGCAGCCGCGCCGAGCATCACCGTGGACTTGCCGCAATAGGTGCCGATCTCGACGCCGGTCCCCTCGCCGAGGTAGCGGACCGCGGTGTCGTAGAGGGCGCGGCCCTCGTCGGCAGGCATGAAGCCGGTCACCGTCTCCGCGAAGGCGAACAGACGTGCGGCATCCGGCGGCAGGACGGCTTCGGTTGTGCTCATGAACAGTCAACATACCGTTGCTGGTCACCGCCAGTTGTAGTAGCGTCTGGACACGTGTCCGACCAGGCGCTGGAACCCACTCGGCGCAGGCTGTCCGCAAAACAGGCCGATACCGTCGACCGACTCAGTCGCGCTGCGTTGGACTTGTTGCGCCGTGAAGGCTTCGCCGGGCTGACGGTCCGCCGGGTGGCGGCGGAAGCCGGCGTCGGCGCTGCGACCGCCTACACCTATTTTTCGTCCAAGGAACACCTGGTGGCAGAGGTGTTCTGGCGTCGGTTGGTGGCAGCCCCGCCTGCCCCGCACCATTCGGATGACCAGGCGACGCGAGTGACCGAGGTCCTGCGCCACGTCGCGCTGCTGGTTGCCGACGAGCCCGAATTCGCCGGTGCGGTGACCAACGCGCTGTTGGGCCGCGATCCCGATGTGGAGGTCCTGCGGCAACGGATCGGCCTGGAGATTCGTGACCGGCTTTCTGCGGCGCTGGGACCCGACGTCGATCCCGACGTCATCGACTCGCTTGAGTTGCTCTATTCCGGCGCGTTGGTTCGCGCCGGCATGGGCTACGCGTCGTACGAGGAGATCGCCGAACGGCTGGAGAAGTCAGCTCGCCTGATGCTGAGTTGAGCTGCCCATCAAGGCGATGCCGGCGGCGACGGCAGGCTCGGTCAGCTCGCCGACCGCGCGGTCGTCCTCGACGATCAACGCGGTCAACTCACGCAGGCCACCGAGCAGAATCAGCGCCACGGCGGGGCTGATCGGAGACAGCCCGGCACGCTGGAATCCAGGATTGCCGGTGATGTCCACGACCATGGTGGTCAGATGCTCCATGGCCAGGCGGTGCAGTGGCCGTGCGGCCGCACCGAGGCCGGGTGCTTCGCGGATCCAGCTGAGTGTGACGGCCCGGTTGGCGTCGATGTGCGTCACGTATGCCACAACGGCACAACGGATCTGCTCGCTCCAAGGGGCCTGCGGGTCCACATTGTCGATGATGTGGGCGATCAGGGCTTCGTTGTTGGTCCGCAGCAGTTCGATGAAGCATTCTTCCTTGCTCGCGAACTGGTCGTAGAACGTCCGTTTGGATGTCTTGGCGTTGCGGACGATATCGGCGACAGTGCTGTCGCGAAAGCCGCGCGTGGAGATGGATTCGGCAAGACCCACCAGCAGTCGGGCCCGAAAATCGGTGTCGCTCGGCGTCGATGTTGCGGTGGCCGCCGTTTCCATGTTCCCTGCCTGTTAGCTGTGCGCCATTGCAGCGCTTTGGTACCCATGGGTACCGTACTACAAATTCGGGTGGGACATCGTCGGTTCCGCGAAGTCTGACGAGGGGGACATCATGGGTGAGGTCGTTGCTGCCACGCCGCTACCTGCCGAACAGGGCGCGATGCTGACCATCAATCTGCCGCCTGGTCCGCGAATCCCGAAAGTCGTTCTCGGCCTGTGGTTTGCGACCGCACGCCAGAGCATGGGCGCCTACCTGTGGAAGCGCTACGGCGACGTTTTCACGGTCAACGTCCCGCTGTTCGGGCGGACTGTGATGATCGCCGACCCGCAGTTGGCCAAGCAGTTGTTCTCGGCGAACCCCGACGAGGTGGGCAACACGCAGCCGAACTTGTCCCGATTACTCGGTCCCGGTTCGCTTTTCGGCCTCGAAGGGGCGCAGCACCGGGCTCGCCGCAAGCTGCTGACGCCACCGTCCCACGGTAAGAGCGTCAAGAACTACGAGCAGATCTTCGTCGAGGAGACCATCGCCGAATCGGCGCATTGGCCCGACGGTGAGAATTTCCAGACCGCCGCGCCCTTGATGCGGATAACGCTCAACATCATGCTGCGCGCCGTATTCGGTGCGGCGGGTGAGGAATTCGACGAGTTGCGTGGTCTCATGCCGTCGTGGGTGGTGCTGGGTTGCCGACTGGCACCACTGCCGATGCCGCGGCGCACCTACGGCCGTCATTCGCCGTGGGGAAGGTTGGCGGAGTACCGGCGCGAGTTCGACGTATTGGTCGGCAAACTGATCGACAACGCCACAGCCGACCCGGATTTCGAGTCCCGCACCGACATCCTGAGCCTGCTGCTGCGCAGTACCTACGACGACGGCACGGCGATGACCCGGCAGGACATCGCGGACGAATTGCTGACGTTGTTGGCGGCCGGCCATGAGACGACCGCGACCACCCTGGCGTGGGTGATGGAACGCATTTCCCGGCACCCGGATGTGCTGGTTCGGTTGGCGGCCGAGGCGGCGACCGACGACAGCGCCTACCGGCAGGCGACCTGCATGGAAGTGCAACGGACGCGTGCGGTGATCGACCTCGCGGGCCGGCACGTGTATGCGCCGAGATTTCAGTTGGGGCCGTGGGTGATTCCTGGCGGAAGTTCTGTGGTGGTCGCGGTCGACCGGGTACATAACCGTCCTGATCAGTTCGACGACCCTGAGCGATTCGATCCGCAACGGTTCCTCGGGGAGCGTCCGCCGTCGGCATTCATGCCATTCGGCGGGGGGTTCCGGCGTTGCGCCGGTTCCGCGTTCGCTGTGGTCGAGATGGATGTCATCCTGCGAACGATATTGCGGCACTTCACTATTGAGCCTACGAACGCGCCGGCGGAGAAGATCCGTTCGCGCGGTATCGCCAACACCCCGAAGGACGGTGCACGGGTCACGCTGCGACGGCGGGCAGTTCCACTGGGGGTGTAGCAACCCTTGCGCCCGGTGGTACCAGCCGGTACCGTAGAGCACATTCCGCGGTACGGCGTGGTACCGCGACGAGGTGTGGTGGGAGCCGGTCATGACTGAAGCCGTCGAATTGATGCAGCAGGCACCGCCGATCAGCCTGCCGCCGGCCACCAGGCTGCCAAAAGTAGTTCAGGGCCTGGCTTTTGCCATCAGTCGACGGGGCTTCGTCGCCCGCATGGTGCCCCGGCATGGATCCGTATTCACCTGCGACGCACCGGTATTCGGTCGGACCGTGGTGGTGACCGATCCACAGGTCGCCAAGCAGTTGTTCGCCGCGAACACCGATGACGTCGGCAATATCCAGCCCAACTTGTCGCGGGTCCTCGGCCGCGGTTCGGTGTTCGCGCTCGACGGCACCGAACATCGGTTGCGCCGAAAGCTGCTCACCCCACCGTTTCACGGCAAGAGCGTCAAGAACTACGAGCGAATCTTCGAAGAAGAGACGCTCCGGGAATCGGCGTCGTGGCCGGAGGGCCGGCCTTTCGGCACGCTCGAGCCGATGATGCGCATCACGCTCAATGTCATCCTGCGGGCCGTATTCGGCGCTGACGGTGAGCATTTGGACGAGCTGCGCCAGATCATCCCGCCGTGGGTGACCTTGGGCTCACGGCTTGCCGCGATGCCCATGCCGGAGCGCAACTATGGCCGCTTCACGCCTTGGGGTCGGTTGGCTGCGTACCGGAAACAGTACGACGAGGTGGTCGACCGTCTGATCGAGAACGTCCGGCGTGCCCCCGATCTCGACAGCCGCGACGACGTGCTGGCGCTGCTGCTCCGCAGTACCTACGAGGACGGCACGGCGATGTCGAACAGCGATATCGCCGACGAGTTGCTGACGTTGCTCGCCGCCGGCCATGAGACCACGGCGTCGACACTGGCCTGGGCCTTCGAGCGAATCTCGCGGCACCCGGACGTCCTGCGTCGGCTGCAACAGGAGATTGCCGACGGCGGCAATGAGTACCGCCAGGCCGTCATCCTCGAAGTTCAGCGCGCACGCACCACCATCGACTTCGCCGGCCGGCACGTGTATTCGCCGACAGCCCTCGGTCAATGGGTGATCCCGCCTGGTTGTTCGGTCATCGTCGCGCTCGACCACATGCATGAAGATCCCGCAGAATTCCCGAATCCCGAGCGGTTCGACCCGCAGCGGTTGATAGCGTCCCGGGGAGTGGTGGACTTCGGATCTGGCGTGGTTCACGCGTTGTGA
>ERZ650309.176-NODE-176-length-31895-cov-5.120352_pt1 | contig 31895 bp, 27 predicted proteins | sample MGYA00376245_ERZ650309 | MGnify/ENA primary metagenome ERZ650309 (study PRJEB26733, sample SAMN07839294) | wastewater metagenome | biome: urban; feature: wastewater treatment plant; material: waste water | place: USA: North Carolina | collected 2016-04-26 ... | reverse complement strand
TTATTAACAGCGATGTGAAATCGCTTCCCGTACCTAACGACTTTATGTGCTTTGTGGCCATGGTTGAAACTCTCAACAATCGCCTCCGTGACCAGATTCTCGATCTCGATAATATCGGCTTAATGATTATTGATGAGGCCCATTACAACTCCTTCGGAAAGCTTTTTAAATTTTATGAAAAAGGTGTCGTCCTGGGTGTCACTGCAACACCACTCAGCTCCAATATCAAAATCAGGATGAAGGATACTTACGATGAGCTGATCGTTGGTGAATCAATCTCTTCCCTTATCAAAATGGGGTTCCTTGCAAAAGCCACCACTTACCATTATCAGGTAGGACTCACTTCTTTAAAAGTTGGAAGAAACGGCGATTACACGGTAAGTTCATCTGAGCGCCTCTACAACAATCATGCAATGCAGGATAAGTTGTTGAGTGCCTACAAGGAAAAATGTATCGGCAAGAAAACTCTCATATTTAATAACGGTATCGCCACTTCTCAATATGTTTTTGCTACTTTTCAGGAAGCAGGTATCGACATCCGACACCTCGACCACACTCATTCATCAAGAGAACGTAAAGAGATACTGCAATGGTTCCGCGAAAAACCCGATGCTGTTCTTACTTCCGTAAGTATATTAACCACCGGTTTTGATGAGCCAACAGTAGAGTGCATCATTCTGAACAGAGCCACCAAATCACTCACCCTTTATTTTCAGATGATCGGCCGTGGCTCGCGGGTATTGCCTGATAAAAAAGAATTTTCTGTAATTGATCTCGGCAATAATTTGTATCGCTTCGGATTATGGGATGCGGATGTTGACTGGGTTAATATTTTCAAAACGCCTGAACTCTACTTGTCCGATATCCGCAGCGATGAAGAAATTGAATACAACTTCAAATACGTAATGCCCGATGATCTCCGCAGTAAATTTTCAAAAACCGGAGATATTGATATGGATATTGCCGCAATACATAAAGAGGTAATGAGTAAAGGCCAACGCCCTAAAGAAGTTATTGAACGTTCAATTGAACAGCACATAAAAATGTGTATTGAGAACAGCAATGATCTTTCCGGGTCTCTTGCTTTGGCTGATATGCTGCGTGAAGAAATTGAATTCCGTGTCAGGGTATTTTGTCGTTGCCTTAGCAAAACTTCTGAAAGCTATGTGAAGTGGCTTCAGGATGACTACAAGCGGAAACTGAAAATTTCACTGATCAGAGTTTCTCACCCCGGTTAAAATCATTTTGCTGTTTCCAATCTTTCTACTGTTTGATAAACCTTCCGGTGAAAAAGTCGCTCTTTCCGGAAATTCTTATAAAATAATATCCAGCACTCAACGATTGTACATCTATATAATCGGCAAAACCCGACTCCAATACCTTTTTTCCTTCCACAGTAAATATTTCCATTTTTTCAGGCTTACCCAGACCTGAATTCTGAATAAATAAGGTTTCAGCTACTATAGAAGGAAACAAATGTAAGTGCTGTTGAAGTGAAAACTCATTTAGTGAAGAAGTCTCCGTGATGGTTATGGCATCAACCTGGGTCCATGGAAAACCATCATTGACACTGTCGCATGTTACAGTTAAATAACTACCGGCCAGCGGTGCCACAAAGGTGAATGAGTGTGATGTCCATATTCCGTTTTGAAAGGGGGCATCGGCTATTTGTACTACTGTTCCCAGGTCGTCATTCTGCAACGAAACTCCAAATTTCAATGGTGGACCAACAGAAATGGACGGGCAGGCACGGTCAAAATATGTTACCATATAGCTTACTCCTGTTGTCAATGGTGCAGATAACTCCAATGAAATAGCATCTGTGCCCCCACTGGTTAACGCTACGTACCACAAGCCGCTGGGAGCAAAATCGCAGTAGGTAGCAGAACGAATGATGTCCATATCACCACCATTTGGTCCTCCGCCATTATAGTCGCCAAACGCATAACTGTTCGCCATAAATGAATTGTAAACCGAGTTCACAATATTAATCTGATCAACAGACGCGGTATTATTTTCAAAATCACCATTCAGCACTGTTTGAGCCTGTATGGAAAGAGAAATAAAGAGGATGGCCAGAGTAAGTGATGTTTTCATGTGATGCTGAATTAGGTGTTAAATTGACTTATCTGTATCAAATATAAGAATTTTATTGAATATCTGACGAATTCTTCATGAATTAAGTTGCCCAAAGTGTTTGTGAAGCTTGAACTCTTTAATTCGGCAGGGAAAAAGATAACAACACTATATGAAGGGCTTTCAGGAAATGAACGACATCACTTTGATATGGATGAAGCCACTTTGAGTAAAGGAATATATTACTACAGGCTCACATCCGATTTGTCGACGGAAACACTCAAATTCATCCGGCTATAGATCCTATTATCTACTTTACCTCTTTTATAATTCCGTTTTCAAGGGCATACCAAACAAGGCCGGCAACATTGCGTGAATGTGTTTTGTCGAGCAGACTTTTCCGGTGTCCCTCTATCGTTTTTTCCGACAAACATAAAATTTCGGAAATCTCTCGGGTAGAATACTGTTGACAAATGAGCTTTAGAATATTTTCTTCCCGCGAAGTAAGATCGTTAATCATTACTTTCTTTTTGGAAGGGGTCGGGGTATTAAAATCATGCCTTAACAAAACCTGTGATACTTCTTTAGCAAAATAATTGTTGCCCTCCATAATTTGTTCAATGGCCTCCTGCAGTTCGAGTTTGTTGGTGTTTTTCAACAAATAACCATTGGCTCCGGCTTTAAACATCTGAACAATACTGGCTTTATCGTCGAGCATCGACAAGGCGAGAATTCTGACATTCAGATTGCTTTTTCTGATTTCTATGGTGGTTTCTATACCATTCAGTGATGGCATACGAATATCCATAATAATTACATTGGTTTCAGGATGTAATTTCACTAAACGTAAAACATCTGTTCCATTGACTGCATGATGAATTTTCTCAATGAAAGGAATTCTCTTCAGAGTTATTTCCAGTCCTTTGCGAAAGATCTCATGATCGTCGGCCAGAATGAGATGCACTTTATCTATTGCTTTAGCTTGCGACTTCACGGACAGTTTGTTTGAAGTTAAATTGATATTTGGTACCAATAGATGGTTCTGAAGTTACTGAATAGGTTCCTGCATAAAGTCTTACACGGGCATCAATATTTGATAAACCGAGTCCGCCATTTTTCTTCCCGGTAGTATCAAAGCCCTTGCCATTGTCCTCATAGTTAATTTGAATCACCGGTCCCGTTTGCATGATTTCGAGGCGCATGCGTGTACACCCTGAATGTTTTATGGAGTTGTTGGCCAACTCCTGCAAAATTCTGAAAACATTCACTCCAAATACTGTATCGAGACCCTGCATATATTCCGGGTGTTTAATATCAAAAATTACTTTGTTGCGAATGGTTAATTGCTTTTTAAAGCGATCGAGCTCATAAATAAAGCCGTTGTTAATTAAATACTTTGAAGCCTGATTACGAATGATGTTTCTGAGATCACTCACCACTCCATCTAAAACGGTCATGCTTTCTTCAGCCATTTCAACCGACTGCGGATCAACACTGTCTTCACGAATAGCATCTATTCTTAACTTTAAAGCCGAAAGCCTCGCCCCTATGTCATCATGCAAATCTTCTGCAATTCGGGTGCGCTCATTCTCCTGTGCATTGTAAACAGCATCTAAAAGGGTTTTTTGACTTTCAACTCTTTGTTTGTAGATATTCAATATCATGATTATAACTACAATAGCCAGAACAAATGAAGATATTGCAATAACAACGATGAATGCCAGAAAATCTTGAGATGCCATTATTTACTCTTTGGATTTGGAATTAAATACATAGCAAATGTAAAAATCAAATTTGCCAAAATATTAACAATTGAATGAATACCCCAGGTTTTACTCATAAACACCGTTGAATTATCATAAAAAAATGTTGCTGTAAAAAAGATAGCAACGTTTACTGAAAAATAAATAAAAAAAGAAGCCGAAATCCAAAATTGAGGATTCTTAACTAAATTTATTTTGGGGTCTTTGCTGATTCTAATTAACGAGTATGCTGACAAAGCTTGGATTATTAACGATTCTCCAGTTCTGAATGTAGAATTATACGCTTCCATTCCGGGATCAACGAACGAAGTGTATAATCCAAATGCAATAAATGAAACTAATAGAATTAATCCAGGCAATAAAAATTCCTTTTCATTAAACAATAAATAATAGTAAATTATTAACATGGATCCTTCTACCATGTAAAAAATGTCCGCTAATAAATTATTGTTGATTTTATTGTAAACCACATACATGGAAATACATTCTGTCAAAAAGCAAATAATAAAATATAATGAAATCAGCCGGAAGGTTGTTCCGGCTGATTTGATCTTTATTATGCCAAATATGGCAGGTAAAATACTAATTAGTGCAGAAATGTATGCGAGTGTTTTCAATACTATGTATTAATCGTTGGATAGAGGGCTGTCTAAATCACAAATTGTCGGACAAGGAATTGCCATCTCTGCCAAATCTCCGTTATACAAATCCTGATTTTCTTCCGTTGCAGCTACCAGCACCAGAACGGGTTGCTCATCATCATCAATACCATAGTAATACCTGATACCTGCAGCCCGATCTTGTTCAAGCATTGCCATCAATGCAGCCTTTCCGAAAAAACCACCTTTTTTTCCGTTAAAAGAACTGCTGCTTCGATACCTTTGTGTGAATTCAATGGCCTTGGCCAATGTAATAGAGTGGTCGCGGTTTGGATCTAATGTACTCATAGTTTTAGTTTTTTAGGTTGTGTTCTCAAAACTACTCCTAATTTGTTTTTAGCGATGATAGAATATATTCTACATGCCAAATTTAATACTTTTCAATTGATCTAAAACCTAATAAAACCGCAACTCACGTCCAAAAATGACCAGGGAAAACCCTTGAAAAAATAGGGAAAACCCTTGCCCGAAAAATTCAGGGTTTACCCCCTTGTTTCACCCTGTTGGTTGCCGTTCATTTGCACCGTGTGTTTAATTAATAGGGGTAAACTAAATTGTTATACTCCAGCCTGTCTTTTTTGTCAGGTCAATTCAAAGGCTGCAGTTACTTTTTTGTGACTGCAGTCTTTTAAAGTAAGTAATTGATTATGAGTAAAAATGAAGTTCGACCCTTAAGAAAAAAATCACTGGTTGGGGACCCGGTAAATGAGCTTCCGTTTGAATATCCTGTGGAAAATACTCCCCGTAAGAGCAATAAAAAGACTGTTAATCAATCTGTTAAAAAACCCCGATTGCCGTGACCCATTGAATATTTTGAAATTCCCCTAATTCTTTATTCCTTAGCCCCCGCTTATGTTTACCTACGAATCTGAATTCCCGATTTCGCAAACTCTCGCCTATCTTACCGAACTGCGCGATGGATTATGCACCCTCCTCAAGACCTTTTCAGCTGATGAATGTCCAGCGCCTCCAACCCAGCACTTCACTCTCTTTTCTTCACCAAAGGTGTTCCGCTCCGATGAACTGACCCTGGGTCTGCACAGACTCAACCATTTCGTTTACAGCAGCAAAAACTAGTCGTTGACACAAACTGCCCCGGGCAGCTACCTCCAGCCGAAGATTGAGAACCGATTAAGGGTTCTTCTTTAAATTGTGCCGAATCATTGGTACTTTTGCCACTCACCCATCTGTAAATGTTTCTCGAATCATCCGGTCATCATTCGCGTCGCAAAGGTGCCATTGAAGTCATTTGCGGCTCCATGTTCTCCGGCAAAACCGAAGAATTGATTCGCCGCCTCAAAAGGGCACGTATCGCTAAACAAAAAGTGGAAATCTTTAAGCCACAGATTGATATGCGCTATGACGATCAGAATATCGTTTCTCATGATGCCAATTCTATCACATCAACTCCTCTGCCGGGCTCGGCTAATATCCTCCTGCTCAGTCACGATGTTGATGTGGTTGGTATTGATGAAGCACAGTTTTTCGATAATGAACTGCCCAATGTTTGCGAAACACTTGCCAACAACGGCCTCCGTGTGATTGTTGCCGGCCTCGACATGGATTTTCTGGGCAAACCCTTTGGCCCCATGCCCCAATTGCTCGCCATTGCCGATTATATTACTAAAGTCCACGCCATTTGCATGCACTGTGGCGACCTCGCTCACCATTCTTTCAGGACCGTCGCCGATAACTCTCTCATCATGCTGGGAGAAAAAGAAAGTTATATTCCCCTTTGCAGAAGCTGCTTTGTTGCTGCCTCTTCATCACAAAAAGCAACCTGAATTGCCCCTTGAATACCGACGCCTATACGATCGAATTAATAGCTCAAGTCACCGGCGGTAAACTGGTGTTACAGAATCAGGAAACACACGCTGTTCAATATCTTCTTACCGACAGCAGAAAAGTGGTGAATGCCGCAGCCTCACTTTTCTTCGCAATTAAAGGCGACCGCCGCGACGGACACGAGTTTATTTTTGACCTTCATCAAACTGGCGTACGGAATTTTGTTGTGGCCTCCGATGAATTCCCTTCCAAATACCCCGACAGTTCATTTATCGTATGTAGTCAGCCGTTAGCAGCACTTCAGAAACTGGCAGCCTACCATCGGTCCCGCTTTACATTTCCCGTTACAGCCATCACCGGAAGTAATGGAAAAACCATTATCAAAGAATGGCTGTTCCAACTGCTTCGTGAAGATCATCATATTGTAAGAAGTCCGAAAAGTTATAATTCACAGATTGGTGTACCGCTTTCAGTGTGGCAAATGAAAGCTGATAACGACCTCGCCATCTTCGAAGCAGGAATCTCACAGCCGGGAGAAATGGAAAAACTGCGCGAGGTGATTGAGCCCGACACCGGAATTTTTACAAATATCGGAAGTGCTCACGATGAAAATTTTGCTTCTCTCACCGAAAAGGTTGATGAGAAATTAAAACTTTTTACACATTGCCGCACTCTCATTTACTGCAAAGACTATATTGCTTTACAGGAACGTATTCAGCAATCAGAATTGCTTCCGAAATCTATTCGACTTTTTTCTTGGTCACGAAAATTGAGGGCCGACCTTCAAATAGGTCGCGTTTCACGCAACAACGGAGAAACCGAAATTCAGGGCATCTATAACAACAGGTTCATCACAATTACTATTCCCTTCACTGATGATGCCTCCATCGAAAATGCCATTCACTGCTGGGCATATATGTTGTTCCTGAATTATGACCAGGAAATTATTGCCTCCCGTATGCAATTGCTTAGCCCTGTTGCCATGCGTCTCGAAATGAAAGAAGGTATTAACAACTGCTCAATCATTAACGACAGTTACAATTCTGATGTCGGTTCTCTAACCATTGCGCTTGACTTTCTCAATCAGCAAAAACAACATCAGAAAAAAACCGTAGTTCTTTCCGATATTCTTCAAAGTGGTAAAGACGAAGTTTCTCTTTACAAAGATGTTGCCTCTCTGCTTGCTAAAAAAGGTGTTACCCGTCTTATTGGCATCGGTCCTTCCATCAGCCGACAGCAACAACTCTTCTCTATGGAAAAAAAGTTTTTCGCTTCCACAGATGAGTTTTTGCATGAGTATAACTCCTCCTGGTTTTCAGGGGAAACCATTCTGCTCAAGGGAGCCCGCTTGTTTGGTTTTGAACGTATTTCTAAAACCCTGCAGCAAAAAGCTCATGAAACAGTACTTGAAATCAACCTCAATGCCCTTGTCTATAATCTGAATTATTACAGAAGCCGCCTGCGGCCTGAAACCAAAATTATGGTGATGGTGAAGGCTTTTTCATACGGAAGTGGAAGTTTCGAAATTTCCAATGTGCTGCAGTTCCACCATGTCGATTACCTGGCTGTTGCCTATGCCGACGAAGGTGTTGAGCTTCGTAAGGCAGGCATCACTCTCCCCATCCTGGTCATGAATCCCGAAGAGCAGAGTTTCGACACCATGATTCAGTACCGGCTGGAGCCTGAAATTTACAGTTTTCGAATCCTGCAGCAATTCAGCGATACCCTGAAACGTAAATTTGCTGACCAGGGTGGTTCGAAATTTCCGATTCACCTCAAACTCGATACAGGTATGCATCGCCTGGGATTTGAAGAGTCCGATATTAATGAGCTGGTGATTCGTATCCGTAACAGCAAACATATCAGAGTAGCATCCATTTTTTCTCATCTCGCCGCAAGCGATGAAGCAGCTCACGATGGTTTTACACGAAAACAGGCCGACCTCTTTAAAAAAATGGCCGACCAGATTGCTGCTCTCTTTCCTTACAAAATCTGGCAACACATTCTCAATTCTGCCGGCATCATCCGTTTTCCGGAATATCAGTATGATATGGTTCGCCTGGGAATCGGGTTACATGGTATCGCAGCGTCACCTCACGAACAACGTCATCTGCAATTTGTGGCTACACTAAAAACTACTATCTCGCAGATTAAAACTATTAAAGCAAACGATAGCGTAGGTTATTCTCGTCGCGGTGTTGTCACCCGCGATACTCTGCTTGCCACTGTTGCTATAGGTTATGCCGATGGCCTGAATCGCAAACTGGGAAATGGTGTCGGAAGCATGCTGGTGAACAACAAAAAATGCCCCATCATAGGTAGTGTTTGCATGGATATGACCATGCTTGATGTTACCGATGTAGAAGCTAAGGAAGGTGATGAAGTAATTGTTTTCGGTCCCGGCTATTCAATTCTCGATATTGCCAAGGATCTTGGAACCATCCCCTACGAAATTCTTACTGCCGTTTCGCAGCGGGTGAAAAGAGTTTATTACCACGAATAAGTTTTGATTCTTAAATCAGTTTTTGCTGAAGCGCTTTGGATATTGCTTCACCGACTGAATGCACATGTAGTTTTTCATAAATTTTCTTAATGTGCGAGTTCACCGTATTGTAACTGATGCTCATCTTAGAGGCAATCATTTTGTATGAAAGTCCGTCAACCAGCAACGCAAGCACTTCTTTTTCGCGATCGCTGAGACCGTATTCGCTTTTTTCAAATTGCGGTTGCTCCCTGAAAAACTGTATCACCCTTGTAGCTATTGAAGGTGTAAAAGGTGAACCCCCTTCATGAACATCGTGAATGGCATCAACAATTTTACGGGCATCACTACTTTTCAGAAGGTATCCTGAAGCGCCGGCTTTGATCGCATCAAAAATTCTCTCCTGATCATCAAAAACCGTTTGCATGATGATCTGCACTTCCGGAAATTTTTGCTTTATGAGGGCAGTAGCCTCAATTCCTGTAACTCCGGGCATCCCAATATCCATCAGAATTACATCCGGCCGGGTTGCTGATACAACGTTTACTGCATCGGAAGCATCCGGAAAAGAGCCCTGCCACTGTAGACCTTCCGTCGATTGAATCAACATATCCAGGCTGTCTCTGCGGTCGGCATTATCATCAAATATGAGTACTTTTATCATCGGCTCAAATTAAATACTATCTCCCAGTTTTTTCAACCCCTAATTCAAGTGACTCAGCTGTGGCCGGGAATCATGTTTTCGGCTAATGGAATCTGTATTCTGATTCGGGTGCCCTGTTCTGGCGATGATTCCACATATAGTCTGGCCTTCAGTTCAGCTGAACGTTGATGCATGCTTCCCAAACCGTTACCGCTGCTTTGTGTTCCGGTATCAAATCCTTTTCCATTATCTCTGATTTCCATTAACATACGTTCACCATCTATTTGAAGTCGGCAGCTAATTGCGTTTGCTCCACTGTGCTTAACTGCATTGTTAAGCGCTTCTTTGAATAACATCAGCATATTTCGTCTGGCAGCCATAGTAAAATGACGCGACTCAACTTCATTATCGGCCTCCAAAGTGAATTTAATACCGGTTAGCCCCAACCTATCTGATGCAGCATCACGCATCCGCTTCACCATTCCTCTTCCCTCGTCGTTTCGCGAGTGAATTGCCCAAACAATGTCACGCATCGATTCCATCATGCGTTGTGAGCTGTCAATGATTTTTAACAAAATACCATCGGCTTTGGCTTTATCGCTATTTATTGCCACCTGACCATAAACAACAATTCCTGATAAAGTTGATCCAATATCATCGTGCAAGTCGTTGGCAATTTTATCGCGCATTCCCTGCATCTGTTCCTGAATCTCCTGATTCTTTTTATACTGACCGATCAGTTCCGTTTGTGCTTTAATCTTTTCTTCCTGTTCGTGCTTGGCTTTGTAACCTAAACCGGTATTGAAAATAAACATCTCAAAGGCAAGTCCCGCCATAGTGAGATTAATAGGATCAATGTTGAGTTTTGAAGATATTGAAGGAAACATGGGAATGGTCATTGCCAGAAAATGTCCCGTAATAGCAAAAATACTCGCCAACAATAAAAATTGTGTGAGCTTATTCCTTCTCAGATAAAAGAATCGAATCAACCATAATGAAATGAAAAACGTGGCTACCACAGTACTCATCACCACCGGATAAGCCATGGCAGTTAATCCCACCAACATGATCAGCACAACAATTCCTGCCATCATTAAATTTAATCTTTCAATGGTCTTAATTATTTTGTCCATTTTCGGAAACAACTCTTTTGTTCCAATAAAATATCTTGAAAATCCCAGATAAAAAGTAAATGGAAGAAGTAATAATGTGTCGTTTAAATAGGGTATCGCCCACGGAATCAGAGCAACTAATCCGTCGAGCTTTACAATCATCTCCATCCTGATTTCGAAATAAAGACCGATACATAAAAGGTACAAAAGGTATTGAAAGTACTCCGGTTTTCTGTGGAAATACATTTGAAGCGCCACATAAACGATCTGAAATAATATGAGCACAGCAAATGCAACAATAGTAAAAACAGCATCGGAGGCAATATTCATGTATTCGCCACGGTCGTTTTCAATTTCGTGCTGATCAACAATATCAACACCAAAATACATTTTACTCCAATACTGCTGATGCCTTACATACATCTGATGAAAACCGGGAGTTAATTCCAGATTGACGTATAAAAATCCGTTTTTCTTGTACGGATGATAAACCGTGAAATTTTTACCGGCATCTTGAAGAAATACACTTGTAGATACGCCATGATGAGGAAAACGCAAAGCGATATTCCTGGTTTCTTTTCCAGAATTTACCAGAGTAAGATTCATCCAGAAGGGATCGGTACCAAGTGCAAAAACAAAAGTCCGCAGCTTATTGGGATTGTAAATGTCTTTGAACAGACTATCGGCAGGAGGTGTTTCCGAAGAATTCTGAATAGCGAAGGTTGGTTTTGATGCTATGAAAATACCGGAAGCACTGTCTGCTCTGAACAATCCGCCTTGCTTCCATACTTCAGCACCGGCCGACAGATGGTTTGCCAAAATTGCGAATAGTATGAAAACCGAACGGTAAAATATTCTTCTGAATTTATTCATAACCGCATTTACCATGAATTCTGTGTTGCGTTTATTTTATGATAATAACGGTTTCCATTACACCAAACTGTAAACAAATAAATTCCTGTCGGTACGTTGACCGGAATGGTGGATGTGCCACCATTCACTGAACTTTCTAATAATATTCTTCCGGCAAAGTCATATAGCATCATTTTTCCCTTACTATGAGCAGGCAGCGTTACCTGAAGAGTTTGGGAAGCATAAGAAATGAGTGGACTAAACTGTGAATTTTCCGGTACCCCTGTTGATGAGTCGGATCTTATTACAGATACATCATCTATAAAATAGTAGGCACCAAATGAACCCGTTGTTCCGGGTTGTGTGATTGTTGTTCCTGCATCATCATGAAAGTTGCCAATTGTAATAAACTGTTCACCTCCCGATGCAACAAATTGTCCGTAGATGTGCTTCCATCCCGATGTATCGGAAATGGTTCCATTGCTATTTTCAATTTGAGGAATAACATTCAGGTGCAAAGCATTTGAAAAGGGGCCCGGGGCGGCAACGCTAATGTAAGCACCCAGCTCCTGTACAGCCTGAATATACCCATCGTTTAGGCTGACATAAAAATCAACATCATAAACTGATCCGGCAGTAAGGGGTGTTTGAAGGGTTCCTGTGATGTATTCACGATACTCTGTTCCGTAGTTGTAAGCAATAATGCCGGCATAGGCCGATCCGCTGCGGGGCACCTGCTGAACAGGTACTATACCGGGACAGTTATAGTGGTAATAGTCGGAACTCCCAACAGTAGGTTTATTCCAGTCTTGAATGAAAATATTGCTGAATTGTCCGAATGCCGGACACGTCAAATAGGTTTCAAAGCCAGGGTTACTGACCAGATTCTGAGCATTTGAAATCAGCGAACCAAAACAAAATAGCAGGGTAAATATATCCTTTTTCATGGCCATTAGTTTTTACCGGATTGGTAAATCTAATGCTATTCTGCCTATTGTGCAAATACCGGTGGTTTACCAATCACTGATTCCTGATAAATAATCGCTACTGATGGCAGCCGGTACTTTAGCCCTGACCAGAAGTTGTTCCATCAGGGCTTTTGGAGGATGTCCAACCGTTCCGGCATGATTCAATATGGTAACCGATTTTCCTTCTTCTAGAATAAGTACCGGGCCAAATTCTTTCATGATCCAGGTGGTTCCATCATACATTCGAACGTGACCATGACGCTGTCCGCACATTGGATCGTAGCAATTGTAATTATTCTGAGCATAAACTGTGAATTCACGGAAACCGATTTTGAAAACCGTAGGTTGGGAGTAAATCAGTCCATCACGTCTAAAAAAGCGACCAAGTGATAATCTATTTATTGCGGTATCCCCACCTTCATAAAGTGGTTTAAAAAAGATCGAAGATGCCACCATTTTCCCCGACCGATAATAAATTATATTTGACAGCATGCTATCTACATCCTGAAATTTTATCTCATCATAAAAAAGATCTTTGCAGGTACTCCCTGTACTATCTAACAAGTACCTTTTGTACATAACATTCTTAAACTGCAAAGGGTTATCAGATTTGAAACTACAGAGCAGGAAAAGTGCTGAAAGAATTGTATAAATACTTTTCATGTGAAGCGGATTGTATTCTGCTCCAGATGCGTTTTAAAAAAGATTCCACAAAATACCAGGTTACTTAAAGTCATTTTCAACATCGACCTTTATTCTGTCGGGCCTGTTGGCGAGTTGCCAGGCGGTGTTGAATACCAGACGTGCAATGGCTGCGGTCTTCGGAAAATCGATTTTGTCGATGGTGTCGGTAGGTTTATGATAATCAGCGTGTAATCCCGTAAAATAAAAAATCACCGGAACTTTATGTTTCGCAAAATTATAGTGATCTGAGCGGTAATACAGTTTGAGTTTATCAGAAGGATCGTTATAGGTGTAGTCGAGTTTCAGATTACAGCAGCTGGCATTTGCAGATTCATTGATAGCGTGCAGTTCGGTACTGAGTTTATCGGATCCAATAAGATAGGTGTAGGCAGGATCTGATAAATGTACTGAGTCAACACGGCCAATCATATCGATATTGAGGTTGGCAACAGTATTTTCGAGTGGAAAAACGGGATGTTTGGTATAATAGTCCGAGCCAAGCAATCCCTTTTCTTCACCTGAAAAATTCATAATCAGAATACTTCTTTCAGGACCTGCTCCGGCAGCTTTTGCATTTACAAAGGCCTTAGCAATGGCGAGTATAGAAGCACTTCCGCTACCATCATCGTCGGCGCCATAGTAGATTTTTTCGCCGCGTTTACCCAAATGATCGAGATGAGCAGTAATAATTACCACTTCATCTTTTTTCGTGGTTCCTTCAATAAATCCCAAAACGTTTCTGCAAGATGTTTTACTGATTTTATTGGAAATTTGGATGTCGCTTTCCAGTTTTAGGGAAAATGATTTTGATTTTTTTGAAATTCGTTTTTCATAGGATGCCACAGTATATCCGGCATGCTGTAAAAAATCATTAGCCATTTCCGGAGTAATGTAAGCTACCGGCATAGGCTCAACTGCGGCCTCATCAGAAAGAGCAAGGCGACCTGAAGTCAACCACCTGCTGATACGGTTGTAACCGGAAGCATAATCTTTCTGGATATAAAGTACTGCTCTCGCTTTTCGTTCTTGTGCCAAAGCAATTTTCTTTTGTCGTGCCGACGACCATTCACTTTCGGCACCGCTCTTTGTGAATTTTGCAGTTCCATTTTTATTCAGCGGCTCACCTTCCAGAATCATCACCACTTTTCCGGCGACGTCGGTATTACTGTAATCATTCCATGAAATAGTGGAATCAACTATTCCATAGCCAACAAATACAATGTCGGAAGCGGCAATTTGCATTTCAGCGCTGTTATCAGTAAAATAAAAATCCTTCGCATAATTGTATGATTTCTTTCTGGTATCAATCGTCATTATTCCGGCAACGAGATTTACGAGCGGAAATTCCTGAAAATAGGTTCCATTTGCAAGAGGAGGTAATCCCAGAGATTCAAATTGTGAAGCAACATAATGTGAGGCCTTCACCATGCCTGCAGTAGCAGTTTCTCTTCCTTCGAGAGAATCGGAAGCAAGTACACTGAGATGTTGTTTAATGAGTTCAGGAGTGATAGCGCGACTATAGAAAAGAGCTGTAGTGTCCTGTGCATTTAAAAGACGAACAAAAAATGTAAACAGTAAAGTAAAATTCAGGTGTCGCAATTTCATTGTAATAAAAAGTGTTTTTTAAAGATCAATTTTCTCTACTCTTCTTTCATGTCGACCACCTTCAAATGCAGTATTCATAAAGGTTTCAAACATATCAAGTGCGGTTTCATGTGAAACAAATCTAGCAGGTATGCACAGAACGTTAGCATCGTTATGTTGACGTGCAAGTGATGCAATTTCCTTAGTCCAGCACAATGCTGCTCTGATTCCTTTGTGTTTATTTGCTGTAATGCAAACGCCATTTCCACTACCGCATATTACCACACCAAAATGCGATTGATTGCTGATCACATTTTCGGCAACACGGTGTGCAAAATCGGGATAGTCGACCGAATCGGCGCTGTAGGTTCCGGCATCGGTGAGCTGATATTTTCCAGAAGCGGTCGCTGCTTTTTTGATGAATTCCTTACAATCAAATCCTGCATGGTCGGAACCTATTGAAATGGTCATTTGTGTCATGGATTTAGGTCGGTTTTGTGTAATATTTTATAACTTATTGGTTAGAAGCAATCTCAGTTGAACCAGATTCAGAAATTCTATTCTAAAAACAAAAAATCCGGTGCTTTTTTACTAAATTTACTTAATTAACACTCATCTGCACGTTATTAACACATGACGGTGAATGGAACTCAAAACTACTGGAAAATAATGAATTGTAAAAGCAACTTATAAACACTGTTTTGGTTGATAACTAAATTAAATGATGATAACTACTCAGATCTTTTATTTGACTTTTCAGAATGTTTCATGCCTTAACCGAATAATCTTTGAATCCTAATTCTGAAATCTGAAAGTAATGCCCAAATTTGCACAACGCTATTCACAATTTTGAACCGTTTCAGGGATGAAATCTATGAACAAACTATAAAAGCACTCAATTGTTAATAACTGTAAAATAAACTAATTTTCAATATTCTATATAGTAATAAGTACGCTCATCCTGTTCATAAGTGTTCATAAGTGAACATTGCAATGTTTCATGAAGGAAATTATACATGTTATGAACAGACATACATTAACAACATAAATATTTTAAAAAATAAATTAATAATATAATGATGGAAAGTGAAGTTTTGGAAGCTGTGAGGAAAGATGGATATTTGCATCGGTCAATTGATCCTGCCCTGGATCTTTTTGCGGAAATTGAAAAACTGAAGAAAGAGAAAAATGCTATCATACTGGCCCATTATTATCAGGATGCTGATATTCAGGATATCGCCGATTATCGTGGCGACAGCCTGGGGCTCGCCCAGCAGGCTGAAAAAACTACCGCCGACCTCATCGTTTTTGCCGGAGTACATTTTATGGCAGAAACGGCTAAGTTATTGAATCCTAATAAGAAAGTGGTCCTGCCCGACCTGAAAGCAGGGTGTTCACTGGCCGACTCGTGCCCACCTTCCGAATTTGCCGCCTTCAAGGCCAGTCACCCCGATCACCTGGTCATCTCTTATATCAACTGTACCGCTGAAATTAAAGCGCTAAGCGATATCATTTGCACCTCTTCCAATGCGGTTAAAATTGTTGAATCAGTGCCACCCTCACAAAAGATCATCTTCGCTCCCGATAAAAATCTGGGTGCCTATATTCGCAAAAAAACGGGTCGCGATATGGTTTTATGGGATGGCGCATGTATGGTTCATGAGATTTTTTCACTCGATAAAATTCTCAAACTTAAACATCAGCACCCTCATGCAAAAGTTATAGCCCATCCTGAATGTGAAGATCATGTTTTGCATCATGCCGATTTCATTGGTAGTACTACCGCACTGCTGAAGTACACTATCAATACTGCTGTCGATGAATTTATCGTTGTTACTGAATCAGGTATTATTCATCAGATGCAACTCGCTTCTCCTTCCAAAACATTTATTCCTGCGCCACCCGAAAATAACTGTGCATGCAACGATTGCCCACATATGAAATTGAATACACTGGAAAAATTATACCTCTGTATGAAGTATGAAGTACCCGAAGTGATTATCCCATCCGACATCGCCGCTAAAGCCCTTATCCCGCTGCAGCGGATGTTGCAAATTTCTGCCAGCCACGGATTATGAAAAAACTACTTGCCTTACTGCTGATAATTTGTGGCGGATTCTTAATCCCTGCAACAGCTCAGGATACAGATAAACCAAATCCGAACGGATTTAACATTTTCTATTATCCGAATGGAAAGAAAAGCAGCGAAGGAAATCTTGTGAATGGAAAACCAGATGGCATCTGGAAATCCTATTATGAAAATGGTAACCTTAAATCGGAAGGTAACAGAGTTGGTGGTAAACTTGAAGGTCTATGGAAATTCTATAATGAAGATGGTACATTATCTGCTGAATACAATTACGCCGGCGGAAATAAAAACGGAAGCCAGAAAGAATTTTATGTCAATGGAAAAGTTCGCTCAGATGAACCCGTTGTAAATGGTGTGAAAGAAGGTTTGGCAAAATATTATTCCGAATCAGGCGCCCTTGTTAAAGAAGTTCCCTTCGAGAAAGGTGTTGAAAATGGTAAAGGAAGAAGTTATAATGAACAGGGATTGATTATTAATTTATCGTTATACAAAAACGGTTACCTCACTAAAGACGAAAAAATAAACCGCACCGATAAGTTCGGTTTCAAACAGGGAACATGGAAAGAGTTTTACCCCAATTATATTGTTCGTACCGAAGCTAATTATAAAGATGATAAACTGGAAGGACCATTTAAATATTACAATACAGATGGCACCTTTACAAAAATGGATATCTATAAAAATGGTGAACAGGTAATTGATCAGACCGCAAACGTAAAACTCGAAATTGATCGCGATTATCATAAAGGAGGTCGCGTAAAATCATCAGTCAACATTATTGATGGTAAGAAACAAGGTGTTTACCGTGAGTATGATATCAATGGTAAAATAACTTCTTCTAAGCTGTATCGCGATAATGAAGTTTATGCCGAAGGACTCGTTGATGAAAATATGAAATATCAGGGCCCATGGAAGTTTTTCTATAAAAATGGTCAGCTGAAATCGGAAGGTAATTTTAAAGATGGCAAACGAGATGGCCCATGGACCTTCTACTATGAAAACGGAAAACTCGAGCAAACAGGAAACTATGTGGCTAATTTACCCGATGGTCAATGGAAATGGTATTTCCCCAATGGTAAAGTGCTTCGTGAAGAAACCTATCTCAAAGGCAAAGAAGATGGTTACATGAAAGAGTTTTCTGATTCGGCATCAATTGTTGCTGAAGGAAATTATATTGAAGGTAAACGTGATGGCCCCTGGAAATTTTACAGCGATGCCTATACGGCTCAGGGAAATTATACCGACGGACTTGAAAATGGTGATTGGAAAGGCTTTTTCTCAAATGGTAAAACTGCCTTCGAAGGAAGTTATTTCGATGGTAATGAAAATGGCGAACACCGTTATTATTATGATAACGGAAAAATCAGAGAGATCCGTAATTATAAGTCGGGCCTCGCCGATGGTGAATGGAAATCTTATGACATCACCGGAGAACTGATTCTTACCACCACCTGGCAGGCCGGTACCGAAGTCCGTTTCGATGGCACCAAAATCGACCAAAACCCCTAAGATACCCCATCCTCTTGTAACCTTTTTCGGACTTTTTAGTTTAAGAACCCAATAAAATGTGTAACAACCGAGTGTTGTATGTATTTTATTGAATATTAGTTAGTTGCTGATTCAAAGAAAGCAATCACCTTAAACTAAACCGTTATGAAAAAAGTTTTTTCGGGAGCAGTGTTTACCCTCTCCCTTTTGATTTTGTGCCTGGCAACCGCCCATGCTCAAAACAATGGCCCGGCTGTAAAAGCCGATAAGCTATATCAGCTTTTTGCCTATCATGAGGCTATTGACGAGTATCTCAAAGTGCTGGAAAAGGAACCGGGCAATGCTACTGCAATCAGAAATATCGCTGATTGTTACCGCATGACCAATAACACCGAAAAAGCTGAAGTTTATTATGCTAAAGTGGTGAAATTACCCGATGCTAAACCCATCGATAAATTTTACTATGCTCAGTCATTAATGTACAATGCAAAATATGATGAAGCTAAAAAATATTTTTCTGAATATTCAGCTGTAGCTGCTTCCGATGAAAGAGCTAAAAATTCTCTTACAGCATTATCAAAATTAAATGAGTTTTTCAAAGACAGCTCACGCACGAAAATCTCAAAAATAATGATCAACTCCGATAAAGCCGATTTCTCTCCGGTATTTTATCGCGAAGGTGTGGTCTTCGTTTCTTCACGTGAAGCAGGTGCAAAAGATCAAACTCACTCATGGACCGGCAATGCATTTCTTACTCTTTATTATGCAAAAGGAAAAGAAGCTGCCTTGCGTTCACCGGAACTCTTTATCAAAGAATTTCAAAGTAAATTTAATGACGGCCCGGTTTGTTTTAATAAAGAAGGAAATGAAATGTTTCTCACCAGAAACCACTCTTCTTTTGCCAATAAAGCCGATAAAGTTGTTAAACTGAAAATTGTTAAATCGAAACTTGTTGAAGGAAAATGGGATGAGCCATCTGAATTTCCATTTAACAGCAAAGAATTTAATACAGCTCACGCATGCCTCAGTGCCGATGGAAAAAGATTGTATTTCTCATCAGATATGCCCGGTGGCTTCGGTGGTATGGATATTTTTTACGCCGATAAAACAGAAGATGGTTGGTCAGCTCCCGTTAACCTGGGAAATAAAATCAATACCAAAGGAAATGAATTGTTTCCATTCGTAAATGCCGATAACACCCTCTACTATGCATCTAATGGTTTAGTGGGACTGGGTGGATTAGATATCTATGAATGCCTTTATAAAGATGGCCGTTGGCAGGAACCCCGCAATATGGGTTACCCGATGAACACTCATAAAGATGACTTTGGCCTCATCCTCGATCAGGAAGGTGCTAAAGGTTATCTCTCTTCAAACAGAAATGGTGGCAAAGGCGATGATGATATTTATGCAGTTGAAATCTTAAAACAAATTGTGATTGCCGGAACAGTCACCGACAAGAAAACCGGAAAACCAATTGAAGAAGCTGAAGTTGTTCTTAAAGATGAATTCGGAAAGGAAATAACTAAAGTACTCACCAAAGCAGATGGTACTTATGAGTTTCCTGTAGAGTTCGATAAACATTATACCGTTCTCGCACAAAAAACAGGTTATTCGAATGAAGAGAAACCTGTTGCAACCGTCAATGTAAAAACCAGCAGAATTGTGGTTGATTTCCAACTCGAAAAACTCTCATTTGCTGTTGAAGGTGTGGTATCAGATAAGGAAACCGGTCAGCCTCTCGAAGGATCAAAAGTTGTACTTCTCAATCCTGCAGGTAAGGAAATTGCCAACGCAACTACTGCAGCCGATGGCTACTACTATTTCAAACTGGAACCTGAAAGTGAATATCGTGTGAAAGCTGCTAAAACAGGTTACTTCGCGAAAAGTGAACAGGTTTCTACTAAAGGACAAAAAGCCGGCGTGATCAGAAAAGACCTTCCACTTGAAAAATTAATTCTTAACAAACCGATTCGTCTCGATAATATCTACTACGATCTTGCAAAATGGAACATCCGTCCCGATGCTGCCAAAGAACTCGATAAGCTGGTACAGATTCTTAAAGATAATCCAACGATCGTAATTGAGCTTAGCTCTCACACCGACTGCCGTGCAAGTGATGCCTACAACTGGGATCTCTCCGACAAGCGTGCAAAATCGGCTGCTAAATATATTGTCGATGTAGGTGGAATCGATAAAGCTAGAATTACAGGTAAAGGTTATGGCGAAAGTATGCTCATCAATCGCTGCGCAAATGGTGTAAAATGTTCTGAAGCCGAACACCAGGAAAACCGGAGAACAGAATTTAAAGTATTGAAGTTCTGATCAAAAGCCACCCAACAGATAAAAGTGTTAAATCCAACATAAAGATTTCATTCCCCCCTCCCGCTTCGGCGGGATTTTTTTTCTACCAACAGCGAAAAATCATATAATGAACAGAATATCAGCAAATTATATGATAAAACAGTTTGATAGTCCCAAATGTTGTACCTTTGAATTGATTCTGAACCTATTAGTGAAAAAATGACACCGGTTTTTCAAAGATCTAAAATGAAAAGACTGCTCCTTGTGTTAGCAGTTCTTTTGTTTTCTATCGGTTGTCTTTTCCTGATGGAGCCAACAACTTCTCACCGAAAGGATTTCCAGGAGGATGATGAATCAGAAAACAATGAAGGCCGAATTCCTTTGAAAGACAGAATAGATCTGGCCGTTTTACAGGAAATTGAACTTACGAAAGATCTTACCACCAACACCGTTCCCCGCGAACGTTTAGCCATCGCCTACGATTATGCTAACAGGTTGAGGTCAGCAGCAAACGGCAATCGTGTTGCAGGCGCTATTCCAGGAATGAACTGGCTCGAAAGGGGTCCCAATAACGTGGGAGGTAGAACCAGAGCAATTATGATAGATCCAAATGATGCCTCAGGTAAAACCGTTTGGGCCGCAGGTGTCGGAGGCGGACTCTGGAAAACAACAGATATTACAGCAGCAGTTCCTGTATGGACATCAGTAAACGATTTGTTCAATAACATTGCCATCACCACCCTTGCTTTTCAACCCGGAACACCTTCAACCATGTACTTTGGAACAGGAGAAGGATTCTTTAACGCTGATGCCATTCGTGGAGACGGCATTTGGAAATCAACAGATGGAGGAGCGACCTGGGCTCAACTGGGTTCTACAGCTGCTAATGCCAATTTTCAGTACATTCAGAAAATTGTGGTGCATCCCGTTACCGGAGATGTATATGCCGGAACCCGCAATGGTTTATTTCGCTCTACTAACGGGGGTACCCTATGGGTAAAAGTATTGGGTGCCGGCACCGGAGCAACAGATAACAGAATTTCTGATATTGAAATCGGAGCCGATAATGCCATCTATGCCGGAATCGGTTTGTTCACTACCGATGGAGTTTACAAATCAACAACCGGAAATACAGGCTCATGGACCAAACTCAACACAGGATTAAATGGATTTGCTACTACCGGTTTCAACAGAGTTGAACTGGCTTGTGCACCTTCAAATGCTCAGGTGATTTATGCAGTTACTCAAAGCTCTGCCACTAACGGTTGTTACCAGATTCTTCAATCTGTCGATGGAGGCACAAACTGGACCGTAAAGACCAACCCTGTTGATGCCGATGGTGGAATTGGTGCCGACTTTACCCGCGGACAGGGATGGTACGATCTTACTGCAGCAGTTGACCCCAACAGTTCCAATACACTGTTTGTAGGAGGTGTTGACCTCTTTAAAACTACCAATGGTGGAAACACATGGCAACAAATTTCTCACTGGTATGGTGGCTTCGGATTTCAGGAAGTACATGCCGATCAGCACGCCATCGTATTTCAACCGGGAAGCTCATCGGTTATTTATTTTGGAAATGATGGTGGCATTTATCGCACCGGAAACGGAACAGCAACCATCCCTTCCATTTCCACAAAAAGCAATAACTATAATGTCACTCAATTCTATGCCTGTGCCATTCATCCAACTGCATACTCATCTCATTTCTTAGCAGGAGCACAGGACAACGGATCACATCGCTACAGTAGTCTCGGTATTAACAGTACCGTAGAAGTCACCGGTGGCGATGGTTGTTTTACGCACATCGATCAGAATCAACCTCAATACCAATTTACCTCCTACGTTTACAATAACTATTACAGAAGCACAAACGGAGGCGCTTCCTTTGCCGGCATGACCAGCAACAATAACGGTTCGTTTGTAAACCCTACCGATTATGACGATCTGAACAATAACCTTTACGCCTGTTTTGGCAACGGAAATTATTATGTCATTCTTAATGCCCCTGCCAACAATACTTTCACCACAGTTACGGTGGCCGCTTTCAATAGTGGAAGAGTAACACACATCATGGTTTCTCCGAATACTTCCAACAGGGTGTTCTTTGGCTTGAATAATGGACGAATAGTAAGAGTTGATAATGCACACACTACAACTCCTACTGCAACCAATATTACCGGTGCCGGTATGCCTGCCGGATCTGTGTCCTGTATTGCGGTTGAAAATGGAAATGACAATCACCTTTTAGCTACCTACTCTAATTATGGTATGATAAGTGTGTGGGAAACCACTAACGGAGGTACTTCATGGACCAGCGTTGAAGGCAATCTTCCCGACATGCCGGTTCGTTGGGCTCTTTTTAATCCCAATAACAATACCCAGGCAATACTGGCCACAGAAATTGGTGTATGGTCGACCGACCTGCTCAATGGCGCGGCAACAAATTGGGGCCCCTCAAATAACGGCCTTGCAAATGTGCGCACAGATATGCTACAAATGCGTACCTCCGACAAACTGGTAATTGCTGCAACACATGGACGTGGTTTGTATTCGAGTGATGTCTTTGCCGATCCATACCCCGATTTTGTTTCTGATAAAAGAATCACTTATCTGGGGAAACCAATAGCATTCACCGATCAGTCTTATAAATCAATTTCCTGGACATGGGACTTCGGTGATGGCACCAATTCATCACTAAAGAATCCTGTTAAGATTTATACTACACCCGGACTCTACACCGTGACATTGCAAATCAACGGCAGCGCCTCTCTTCAAAAAATTAAAACTTCGTATATTCACGTTCTTCCAAATCGTGGTGTTCCTTATACACCTGCTTCAGGAGGTAATTTTGATGTAAATGCCCTTGATTTTGGAGCTGAATCGGTTTCAGGAACTCCTTTTGAAAGAGGAAGCTCTGCTGTTGCAGGAAAAAGCGGAGTTTTTAGCGGTGCCAATGTGTGGGTCACAGGACTCACGGCAACAACATATCTCGACAATTCCGACTCCAGACTTTATACACCCAATTATAATTTATCGGCTCCGGGCACTTACACAGTAAGATTCTATCGCAAGAACATCTTTGAACTGGAGTACGACGGAGTCAGCATTGAATATTCCCTCGACAGAGGCGATAGCTGGATTCCCTTCGGCACCCCTACAGCTTTATGGTATGATTATGCTAATGCATCCATTGCTACATCCTTTCCTTTTGGACAACCATTCTTCACATACACTAAATCTGCCTTTTCATTATGTGAATATAGCTTCAACTTTTTATCAGGTAACCCTAGTGTAGCTTTCCGGATACATTTCAAATCTGATGGTTCAGTAAATGCCGCCGGAGTGGCTATCGATGATTGGGAAATCATTGGTCCACCAAACTCCCCTCTGCCTGTTGAGCTGGCTTCTTTTGAAGGAAAAGCCCTCGATAAATGTAATCAGTTATCGTGGACCACCTTCACAGAAGTGAATAACAATTATTTTGAACTGGAACGATCAGAGAATGGCCTCGTTTTCGAACCGGTAGCAATGATTGAGGGCCACGGAACAACTTCTGAAGTTAACAACTATCGTTTTGATGATTGTAAAATTGAAGATCGCAATTATTATTATCGCCTGAAACAAGTTGATCTGAATGGAGCAACTAAATATTCCGGAATCGTTTTGTTGAACCGGAAAAATGCAGGCGATGGTTTAGTCAATATATTATTTCCTAATCCGTTCACTGAAAAACTGAATATTGTTTTCAGTCAGGTAATTAAGGAAGAAGTATCGATTTCAATCTTTGATTTATCCGGTAAGGTTGTTTTCAGCACAAAGAAAAAACCAAACGGAATACTGATCACGCTCGATAAAGAACTCGACGCTCTCCCTTCAGGAAGCTACCTGGTTAAGGTGAACACCGAAACAATAACCACTGTTAAAAAGGTGTTTAAAGGGAATTAATAAGTCTGGCTAAGCTATTCTTCTCAACGTCTCTTGCGCTTCATTTCAACTTTTGGAGGCATTCTTTTTTTACCTTCGGTTCCTCCCTCAGCAAGCAAAAAATCGATTTGTTTTTTTACAAGGTCAGTATTTTTAATTACCACACTAACCTCATCCCCCAGCCGGAAAACTTTTCCTGAACGATGACCAATAATGCAATAGTTCTTTTCATCCAGCTCATAAAAATCATTTCCGATATCACGTAAACGAACCAATCCTTCACACTTGCTGTCGGTTAGCTCTACATAAAAACCCCACTCAGTGACACCCGAAATGATGCCATCAAAAACTTCACCTTTACGATTTTGTAAATATTGAACCTGTTTGTATTTGATAGATGCACGCTCAGCCTCCGATGCTTTTATTTCCATATCGGTAGCATGCTGGCACATCTCTTCATGATCTTTAGCATCAACACTTTTTCCGCCCTTCAGATAATGATCCAGCAACCGGTGCACCAGCACATCTGGATACCTTCTGATAGGTGAGGTAAAGTGTGTATAATAGTCGAATGCAAGCCCGTAATGACCAATATTTTCAGTGGTGTAAACCGCCTTTGCCATGGTACGGATAGCCAGTTGCTCAAGAACATTCTGTTCACGTTTCCCTTTCACGTCGGCCATTAGTTGATTTAGTGAATGGGCCACTTCCTTATCGGTTTTAGTATTGATTTTATAACCAAATTTACCTGCGAACATTGAAAAATTCTGAAGTTTTTCCGGCACGGGCGAATCGTGGATCCTATACACGAAAACAGGAGCTTTAGAATTGTCTTTGCTCTTCCTTCCTGCGTGATGTTTTCCTACGAATTCTGCTACTTTCCTGTTGGCAAGCAGCATAAATTCTTCAATGAGTTTATTGGAATCTTTATTCTCTTTGGTGTACACACCCAACGGATTTCCTTTTTCGTCAAGACGAAATTTAATTTCTACCTTTTCAAAAGTAATAGCACCTTTTTTGAACCTATCTGCTCTCAATTTTTTCGCAAGTTTATCAAGCAGCAGAATTTCTGTTTTCAGATCCCCTTCTCCCGTTTCAATTACCTGTTGAGCTTCTTCATAAGTAAATCTCCTGTTGGAATGAATCACGGTTCTTCCGAACCACTCATCAAGGACTTTCGCTTCCAGGTCTATTTTGAAAATGGCGGAATAACAGAGTTTGTCTTCGTTTGGTCTTAATGAACAAACATGATTCGACAGTTTTTCGGGTAGCATAGGAATTACCCGGTCAACGAGGTAAATAGAAGTGCCTCTTTCAAAAGCTTCTTCATCCATATTCATGCCTTGCTTCAGGTAATGTGAGACATCGGCAATGTGTATTCCTATTTCATAAGTGGTATCATCAATTTTTTCAACCGACAAAGCATCATCAAAATCTTTTGCATCAACAGGGTCTATTGTAAAAGTAGTGATGCCACGCATGTCGCGACGTTTTTTAATTTCTGATGCAGGAATTTCAAACGGAATAGCTTCAGCTTCTTTTTCCACATCTTCCGGAAAACGAAGCGGAAAACCGTATTCCACAAGAATGGCATTCATTTCGGTATTGTTGTCGCCGGCATCACCCAGCACTTCAATAACTTCTCCTGTAGGATTTTTAGTGTCGGGAAGCCATTCTGTGATTCGTGCAACAGCCTTCTGTCCGTGTTTCGCGCCGTTTAATTTGGAAAGGGGAATGAACAGGTCGACATTTGATTTGTTATTGTCGGGAACCAGAAAGGCAAATTTGGGTAATACCTGAATTGTTCCTGCAAATTCATTGCGCGCCCTTTTAATAACCTCAACTACCTCTCCCTCCTGCTTCTTGTTTCCTTTTACAGCGTATAACAGTACTTTTACGGTGTCGCCATTCATGGCATTACCTGTATTGCGGGGTGCTATGAAAATGTCGTCTTCAAAATTCTCGTTCATCACATACGCAACACCCGATTGCGTAATGTCGATGACACCTTCCATATACAATTGTTGAGGAACAGCCTTAAAACGTCCGGTATCAACCTCGAGCAAATCGCCCGACAATACCATTTGCGCCATCGTGGTGAGTAAAAGCCCCCGGTTTGCTGAGGGATCGTCAATAAACAGGAATTTATCGGCTAATGCCGGATCATGTTGCCGTACCAGCTTGGCTACCTGCTTGTAATTTAGGTTTCGGGTAGGATGTTTGAGGAAAACATTCAGGATCGCTTTTTTAAAACTATCAGAAGAGGCATCCCGATGTGAACTTTTTTTGGTCATGGTTTGAAAATATACACAAAGGTAAGCACATCCTTCGATTTGCTCTTTAAATCATGAACAGGATATTAACAATCAATCGTTAACGACCAATTTTTAGAATCTTCATCGGAACGGTTCATTCTTTTACTAAATTTGCTTTATGAACTACAAAACCACCGTAAACGATGTGCGCCAGATTGCCATCGATATCCTCGAAGACGGCAGCGTTCAGGTTAATGGAAAAGACAGCACCCCTGATATTTCAGAGATCAGAGAAGGTGTTTACCACGTAATTTCTGGTACCGGATCTTATAATGCTGAAGTGATCCGCTATGATGCAGATTCAAAGGAGCTCCAAATAAGAGTTAATACCAATGTTTACAAAGTACAGGTCAAAGACCGGTTCGACCTGCTGCTGAAGGAACTTGGACTCGATACAGCTTCTTCAAAGAAGGTTTCAGAGCTTAAGGCGCCAATGCCGGGACTTGTTGTTGAGGTTTCCGTTACCGAAGGTATGGAAGTCAAAAAAGGCGATAAACTTTTAGTTCTGGAAGCCATGAAAATGGAGAACATTCTGAAATCGCCTGCCGATGTAACAGTGAAAAAAATTCAAATCACCAAAGGGCAGACAGTTGAAAAGAACGAAATACTCATACAATTCTCTTAAAAAAACTCAGAAACCATGGAAAAGGATAAGTCCAGAAGAACATTTCTGAAAAACGCTGCCCTGCTCACTATTGCAGGAGCAGGCATCCGACTCAGCGGATCAGATGCTTTGGCATCATTTACAAACGATGAACCCACGGGCTTCACGCTGCCTCCTTTACCATATGCTCACGATGCTCTGGAACCTTATATCGACACACTTACCATGCAGATACACCATGGCAAACACCATCAGGCATATGTCGATAATCTGAATAAAGCACTGAAAGGATCGAAAGTGCCGATCGACTCTCTTGAGGCCATTTTAAAAGATGTTTCAAAATTTATCCCCGCCGTGCGTAACAATGGCGGTGGACATTACAATCACAGCATGTTCTGGAAGTTGTTGAAACCTTCCGGCGGCGGCAACCCGACCGGTGCCATTGCAGAAGCCATAAATGGTTCCTTCGGCAGCTTTGAAATTATGCAGGAGAAATTCAATACTGCAGCAACCACCCGCTTTGGATCGGGCTGGGCATGGCTGGTTTCCAACAATGGAAAACTTGAAATCGGATCTACTCCAAATCAGGATAACCCTTTGATGGATGTTTCAGAGTTTAAAGGCACACCATTGCTGGCTTTGGATGTTTGGGAGCACGCCTACTACTTAAAATATCAGAATAAACGCGCCGATTATGTAAAAGCATTCTGGAATGTTTTGAATTGGGATGAGGTAAACCGATTGTTTAAGACCACCACTTCAAAATAACCCTCCACAGATGATAAACAAACATATTGGATTCATAATTTCATTTTTACTTCTGATCAGTAACCTGGCATTCAGCCAGAACGGAAAAGGCTATTGGATGATTGCCATTAGCCCCTCCGACGCAATCATAAGAATAGACACCGCTCTGTTTGTCCAGAAGAAAGTACACATGCCAGTTGATACCGGAACTTATGTCATAAGAGCCTGGGCACCTAAAACAGTGATGATAACAGATACGATTCATGTAGCGGAAGGGAAAAGTGTTTTATTCAGAAAGAAGCTCGAGTATACAGACGAATACAAGCAGTATAGAAAAGAACTGCGCAGTTATAATATGAAGAAGTATGTGCCGGCCTCTGTCACCATCGCTACCTCTTTAGTGTTTATCGGCATGTATAATAAGTTTTATAAAGAAGCTAAAAACGACTATCTGAAAAAAGCGAGGGATTACAAAGCGGCCTACGAAAGTTCTACCGATGCAGCAGAAATTGAAACTTACAAAAACGCATATTATTCTTACAAAAGTAAATATGACAACTCTATCAAAAAGGCAAACAATACACTCAAGCAGGCATCAATTGTAATTCCTACTGCTGTAGTTGTAACCGGAGTGATGTTTTATTTTTCTTCACGACTGGTCAAGCCGGTTTTTAAGGAAACCCCTATGCTGTCGAACCTGACATTTGATTATGAATTATTGGGTCAGTATCCCGGTCCCAGAGCAAACGTTAATATAAAATTCTGATGATGAAAAGAAATCTTGCTATTGGAGTTCTTGTGATCTCGATTTGCTCTTTGCTTTTCGCTGGTTGCGAAAAGAAGGAAAATGAACTTGAAAATGAAACCATATTCAATGCATTTGATCCGGAAAGCGGAATAGAATTGCTGGCCCTCGACAGCTTTCAAAGAGGATACGGTTCTACCAATTATTTAAAAGGATTTTTCCATTTGAATACCACATACGTTGATACAGCAAAACTGCATCGTATTATTCTGTACAGAGATGGTACCGAAAAGGGAAGACTGTCGCCGGGAAACATTTCTTCGTTTGTCGATATCACCGCCCTTCCGGGAGGAACATATAACTACCAGCTGTCTTTAATCATGAAAGACAGCTCGTACACCAAGCTCACACAACCGTATTCAATTTTGTTTTAGTAGCGCGAAAGAGTAAATCCTTTAGTCTGCCGGAATGTTAATTACACCAGTGTGATGTCGAACTGAACGAGGTCAACAAATTCCTGTACCCGCTCTTCAACTTCATCCTGACTCAGATTGATAATTCTTTCTGTTCCGAACTTCTCAACACAGAAAGATGCCATCGCCGATCCGAAAATAATTCCACGTTTCATATTTTCAAATGATACGTCTTTTGTTCTGGCAAGGAATCCGATAAAGCCTCCGGCAAAAGTATCTCCGGCACCTGTTGGATCAAATACATCTTCTAACGGTAACGCAGGTGCGAAAAAGACCTGTTCTTTGTTGAATAACAAGGCGCCATGTTCACCTTTTTTAATGATCAGATATTTCGGGCCCATCTGAAGTATTTTCTGAGCAGCTTTTACCAAAGAATATTCATTCGATAACTGACGCGCTTCCGCATCGTTAATAGTAAGCACATCGACCATGGCAATCACCTTCATCAAATCATCCATGGCGGTTTCCATCCAGAAATTCATGGTGTCCATCACAATTAATTTCGGACGATTGCGAAGTTGGTTCATCACTTTCATCTGAATAGAAGGCATGAGGTTGCCCAGCATCAGAAATGAACAATCCTGGTACGATTCAGGAATCTGTGGATCAAAGGTCATTAACACATTGAGCTCAGTAGCCAGAGTGTCCCGGGTGTTCATATCGTTGTGATATTTTCCTGCCCAGAAAAAGGACTTTTCTCCCTTTTTAATCTGCAGACCTTCTGTCCTGATCCCATGATCATTCAGGTCTTTGATGGTTGCCTGTGGGAAATCGTCGCCCACAACCGACACCAGGTTGATGTCTTGGGTAAAGTATGAGGCCGACAGCGAAGCATAGGTTGCTGCACCGCCAATAATTTTGTCTGTCTTTCCGAATGGAGTTTCGATAGCATCAAAGGCTACCGTACCAACTACTAATAAGCTCATGTTCAGTGTTTTATGCCCTAAATTAACTTCAGAGCCTTGATTTTCAGCACGCAAAGGTATTAAATTAGGTGGCATGCCACACCGGCGCGCTCTTTTGTTGTTTCTGCGATGTAATTTTGTGACCTATGAGTATCCGGCTATCATTGTTAATTTGCTGCCTCTTTGGCATTTCATTAGTGATTAATATTCAGGAGGTTATGGCTCAACAGTTAGATCGTTATCAGACAAGTAACGGACTTATTTTATTGCCGGGTGACACCATGAGCATTGGGGTTGGTTCTGCCGATAACGGTAATTTTCAATACGTTTATACGGGTGTGGCCCTGACTATCCTGGGAAATTTGGTGATAGAGGAAGGATTTGATCCGTTTTTACAGGGCTCTTTTGCAGGAGAGCCTGTTGTAATTAAAAAGCTTCGAAAGAAAGATGACACCGTTTTCGCCTATTTCACCCTCCCCGACATCGGAATGTATATGGTGGATGTGGAAAGTGCTATCAGCACCTGCGAACTCTCTTATTGCCGCCCCGATGGATATTTGTCACAGCAGGAATTTGAGAAACTCATCATGATCAACAATGCTGCTATAGAAGGTCGCATTACTCCTGAAAAACGTGTGGAATTACGAAATGAAATGATGGGGCAGTGATTTAGATTAATTGCTGTAATATTGAATTCCATTCTGCTCAAAAAAATAAACTCGTTTGTTGCGGTTCAACATTTATTTTCGATTCCCCTTTTTAGGTTTGCCCCAATTTTTTGGATTTGCGATAATATAATTATGAATTCGTTGATATTCGTTTTTATCGCGAATAATATGATCATGAAATAGGGGTTGCCATTTAAATTTGGGACAAATTAATTTGGATTGATTTGTAACACCAATTTTAAATCCCCGCAAAATAGATCCCAGATTTTTTGATTGCGGTCCGAATTTGTTTTTTTGTCGAGACGCAACATTTTGCGTCTCTGTGACCGGGACCGGGACCGGTTTATCGATGATCACAATCCCATGAATATGGTCGGGCATTACCACAAATGCCCCTAATTTCACGAATGGGAAATGTTCCGGAATTTGATACCAACACCATTCGGCCTGTTTGCCTAATTCCGTTAATTGCATTTCCTGATTCACAATTTCGCCAAAAAAATGAATTCTGTCATTTGTACAAATGGTGATAAAATAGGCAGCATTGCTTCCATAATCCCACCATTGTGCCCGCGACGATTCAATTCGATATTTGTTTTTGAATTTTGCCATTTATAACTTGGGTGTTAATAAATTATTGAAAATCACCACACATGTGATTGAAAAAAATGGCTGCGAAAAAACAACCATTCAACCATTGATAATGCACGAAAAAAACTGATCAGATCTTTTAATCCAAAAAATTATTCCAAGGAACTCACAAATGGTTCTGAAAAGCGTTTAAACTATTAAAAATTGTTTAATTGATTATTTTACGATTTGCTTTGCAAAAATAGTAAACGTGAATTGATTCCAAAACAATTTTTTGTTTTTATCCTAAAGTCAGAATCAAAAGAAATACATATCATCATTGTGTTGAAACAAATATTAAACTCTGGGTTTGTGTGAAAATAAAGACGCGCTCACTCCTTCACAAACCGTCCCCGCTCAATTCCTTTTCCTCCATCAATCTGCACAAAATA
>ERZ650309.175-NODE-175-length-31999-cov-6.099174_pt1 | contig 31999 bp, 23 predicted proteins | sample MGYA00376245_ERZ650309 | MGnify/ENA primary metagenome ERZ650309 (study PRJEB26733, sample SAMN07839294) | wastewater metagenome | biome: urban; feature: wastewater treatment plant; material: waste water | place: USA: North Carolina | collected 2016-04-26 ... | reverse complement strand
GAACATTCTACCTCGCATCAACTTTTGTGCTGGGTTGACAGTTTAGTGCTTCGTAATCGCCACCTTCGCCAAGCCAAAAAACGTTATGTGCTATTTTAAAACAACCAAGAACAAACAATGACAGACAACAATTTTGACATAACAATATTAGACCTTCATTGGATAAAGGACGTTGACGATACGACAGACCTTTGTGCACATGGACACGTTTTTTTAAAAATAGGAGACCAAATCGTTTCTGATAAAACAACGGGCGACTGGACTTTAAGTTCCACTGCATTATCCCTTCTGCGGACGATTAAAAAAAATTATGAAAGAGATGATTATTCAAACCAGTTGTTGCCTTGCTGCGGACACTTTTTTATAGCAGACGACAATCAAGAAACGGTAATAATTCAAGGATGTGACACCGGAATTGACTGGGAAATTGTTCATACAAACAACAACACAGTAAGGCACATTTTAGATAATGGATATGAAATAACCATTAACAAAGAAACTTATAAAAATAAAGTGCTTGAATTTGCTGACCAAGTAGAACAGTTTTTCAAAGACAGTAAACCAAAGACAATTCCAACTGACGACTTTAACCGAAAAGGATATTTGGCATTTTGGAAGGAATGGAGAAACTTACGAGACGAATGGAAATAAAAACAGCACACAACATTTAGACCTATAACCGAAAGGTCCCACAAAACATCCATAAAAACTTATAAAATTAAACGAACTGGGGGCTTTTGGCTATACGTTGCTCAGCAACGCCGGGTCATGCAGGATGGTAGTGTTGTATTGGTGGCTTAGTATAGCTTTTTGCGCAGGTTTATTGTTTAGCATTTGCGTTCTATTTTCCATTGCCATCAGCATCCTCTACTCCATTTTCTGATTGCAGTACAAATCTTTTCTTACTCTGTTTTTAATCAGATGGAAAATGATATAACTGATACGAACTGATGATTGATTTTATAGTGGGATGATTGTTTAAAACAGAGGTATAAAGGAAATGTGTTTTTACAGGCATGGATAAAAGGTTTTACCCAAAAGCGTTGTTTCATGAAACCAATAATGGCCTAGCCCTATTTTTGCCAAAACCTTACTGTGGATACAAATACATTTATTCTTATTTTAGTAGTGGCCATTCTCATTACAGGTAGCGTAGTTTATATTATTACAAGCCGTATGATAAGTAGAAATCATCCGGCCCTCAAACCTGTAGGTACAGATAGTGAAACCAGACAATTACAACTGCAAGCTTATGAGCGCCTTTTGTTGTTGGCAGAAAGAATCTCTATTCCATCTCTACTCCAGAGGCTGCACCAGCCGGGCATTACAGCCAAGGAAATGCAGCTATTGCTTACTCAAAATATTCGCTCAGAGTTCGATTACAACCTCACTCAGCAGATTTATATATCTGCCAATGCATGGCAGATACTCAAAAATTTTAAAGAACAAAATATCCTCATTATTCATACCGTAGCTTCTCTGATGCAGCCCGGAAGTTCGTCCACAGACTTGAATAAACAAGTAGCAGAATATCTGGCAGCAAATGGCAAATTGGATTTATATGAAAATGTAACAGAACTGCTTACCATAGAAGCTAAAAAATTAATGTGATATTTAAAAGATATGATGGAAGAAAAAAAAGTTATTACCGATAGTGATATAGAGATAAAAAAACTATACACCGCAGATGATCTTGCTCAAACTACCAATCCGGGCATACCCGGTTCTATGCCCTACACCCGTGGCGTACAGGAGAATATGTATAGAGGCAAGCTGTGGACTATGCGCCAATATGCAGGATTTAGCACCGCAGAAGAGAGCAATAAAAGATACCATTATTTATTAAACCAAGGTGTGATGGGTCTAAGTGTGGCATTCGATTTACCCACACAAATTGGTTATGACAGCGATCATGCATTAGCCGAAGGCGAAGTAGGAAAAACAGGTGTGGCCATAGATAGCATTGAAGATATGCAGCGATTGTTTAATGGCATTAAACTTCAGGATATTTCTACTTCTATGACCATCAATTCTACTGGTTATATTTTATTGTCACTGTATGTGGCGCTTGCCAAGCAGCAAGGTGCTGACTTAAAAAAAATATCCGGCACCATACAAAATGATATCTTGAAAGAATATGCGGCCAGGGGTACTTATATCTATCCACCAAAACCTTCTATGCGCATCATCACAGACATATTTGAATGGTGCAGCAAGGACTTACCAAAATGGAATACCATATCAATAAGTGGCTACCATATAAGAGAGGCAGGCAGCACCGCCGTGCAGGAAATTGCCTTCACCCTAAGCAACGGCAAAGCCTATGTAGAAGCAGCATTGGCAAAAGGTTTAGATATAAATGTATTTGGCAAAAGGTTGTCATTTTTCTTTAATGCACACAATAATTTATTTGAAGAAGTAGCAAAGTTTAGAGCAGCACGTCGCATGTGGGCAGGCATTATGCAGGAGCTTGGAGCCACCGATCCAAAAGCAATGATGCTGCGCTTTCATACACAAACGGGAGGCAGCACACTTACTGCCCAGCAGCCCATGAATAACATTTCGAGGGTAACCATACAAGCACTTGCAGCAGTGCTGGGTGGTACCCAAAGTTTACATACAAATGGCTATGACGAAGCGCTGAGTCTACCTACAGAGCAGGCTGCCCGAATTGCTTTAAGAACCCAACAAATTATTGCATTTGAAAGTGGTGCGCCAGACACGGTGGATCCATTGGCTGGTAGTTACTATATAGAAAGCCTAACGCATGAAGTAGAACATCAAGCCACGCTACTCATGCAAAAAATAGATGCTATGGGCGGTAGTGTGAGTGCAATAGAAGAAGGTTTTATACAAGATGAAATAGCAAGCAGCGCATACCGCTATCAGCAGCAGGTGGAGCTGGGTGAAAAGATAATTGTGGGTGTAAATAAATTTGAGATAAATGAAATGGATAGTACACCAATTTTTAAAATAGATGATAGCATTAGACAAATGCAATCAGAAAAATTACAAGCACTTCGTGCAATGAGGAATCAGCAGCTGGCAGACAATAACCTTGCAGCCCTAAGCACTGCTGCAAAAGATGGCACTAACATTATGCCCCATGTAATAAGTGCCGTTGAAAATTTTTGTACACTTGGGGAAATAGCAGATACACTTAGAACAGAATTTGGAGAATATAAATAAGATAAATAATGAGTATTTATAAGGCGTTGGAAGAGCGGATTTTGATCATAGATGGCGCCATGGGTACTATGATTCAAAGACTTGAACTAAACGAAGCAGATTATAGAGGTGATCAATTTGCCAACTGGCATACAGATGTAAAAGGTAACAATGATTTACTGAGCATAACCCAACCACTAATAGTGGAAGAAATTCATAGACAATATTTAGATGCAGGTGCAGATATTATTGAAACGAATACATTCAATAGCCAACTTATTTCTTTGGCTGATTATGATATGAGTGCATTGGCTTATGAACTGAATGTAGCGGCCATGCGCTGTGCCAGAAATGCAGTAGATGCCTGCAAAAAAATCGGACAACATAGTGCCATAAAATATGGTGGACCCTGGGTTGCTGGTGCTATAGGCCCAATGAATAAAACACTATCTCTATCTCCTGATGTAAATAATCCCGGATATCGTGCCACTACTTTTGATGAAGTGGCAAACGCCTATTATGAACAAGTGAGTGGCTTAGTATATGGTGGCGCAGACCTGCTTTTAATTGAAACAATTTTTGATACATTAAATGCTAAAGCAGCCATTTATGCCATTCAAAAATATTTTATGGATCATCCTGACACTACACCCTTGCCAATATCCATAAGTGGAACAATTACAGACGCAAGTGGGAGAACACTAAGTGGGCAAACCTTAGAAGCATTTTTAATTTCAGTCATGCATGCAAACCCACTGAGTATCGGATTAAATTGTGCTTTAGGAGCCAAAGAAATGAGACCACATATTGAAGAGCTATCGCAAATAGCTGGTTGTGCCGTATCAGCCTATCCCAATGCCGGTTTGCCAAATGCGATGGGTGCTTATGATGAAACGCCTATGGAAACCGCAGCTCATATACAATCATGGGCCGCTGAGGGTTGGGTAAATATGGTAGGAGGATGCTGTGGCACTACTCCGGATCATATAAGGGCAATTGCATGCGAAGTAAAAAATATTGTACCAAGGGCAATACCAGTTGGCGTGGATCAATAGTTTAGATTTTAAAGCTTGATGATTGAGTTGATTGGGTAATTTTTCTTGGATTTGCAAACCTTTTTTTGGTTATTCATTGATAAGAATTTGGCTAAAGCCAATTGAAATTTTCATCAATTGGAATGAGGTTTTAACTCATCCCCATTTAAACTGCATAACCCATTTCCACAATCAAATCAACCACACCCTCACATTATCAATTTGAATAATATTTTTCAAATTTTCAAACATCCTTTATCAATTCAAATACTTCTATTTCAATAGAAAATACCATCTGATGGGTAGATTCCAAAGAAGTTAGACAGCTAAGTTTGCTTAAATTTTCTGCTCTAAATTTGAAATTATGACCAAAATTATTGCTGTTTTTTTTGTTTGTATCAGCACATTTTCGATGGCACAAAAGCGATCTATTGTAATGCCAAACGGACATTCCCTATTGGTAAAAACCGTAATCGTAGATAAGCAGGATAAATATATGTACACTGCCGAATCCCATAAATGCATTATGTGGGATATAAAAACAGGAAAACAATTATACACTTTTACTTATGTGGATAATTCTGATGCGGTACACCTTAGCACAAATAGCACAGGCGATAAACTTGCCATACTTGCCAATGGAAAAATTTGGCTATACAACACCATCACCGGAGAAATGATTTCAGAATCAAAGGATTATACTTCATTCACTGATGTACAATTTTCTGATGATGATCGTACCATTTACGCCGTACATGAGGGCATCCATTTTTTAGATGCCGCTTCACTGGTTGAAACATCGGTTATCAAAAGCAACCTTGATTACAAAGTAAGGATGTGGAAACTGAAAAATAATAAAGTATTGCTGGCATCCACCTATACCTGTCAGATATTTGATTTGAATACACAAAGCCAAACTTTTTCTTTTAAATACAAAATCGAAGACTATTATGGTGGTGTTGATTTTTTGTCTGAGCAAAATCTTGTAGTAGTTTATGGCAATAATTCTTCTGTCGATTTTTATGATATCAATACCGGAAATTTAAAAGGCTCCATCATGGGAGATTTTTATGATGCAGCAGTAATACCTTCTTCAAATACACATGAAATATTGATAACCGGACCACAGGCATCAGAAGGGTATAGTGCACTTGATTTATACAGTACAGATACCTACAAAATGATTACCCGATACAATAATACAGGTACATTAAAATATCATGCAGCTTCTGGTGGTTTGTTTAATGGTGTACAAAAAAAAGCATGGCTTATTGGTTATAATCTTATATCAGAATATAATCTGGCCCTAAAGAATACGACCAAAATGTTTGATGGTCTTGCCGCTGATCTTGGCATGGATGTTTTTAGTGCAATTGAGTACAATTATGCAACCGGCACATTACATCTTGCCACAGATGATCATAATGCAAAATCGGTAGATTTATTTCGTATGGTACCCATTCTGCATACGGATTTAAAAACAGCACCAACAGGTCTTTCTATTTCCCCTTCGGGGGATACAGCAGCCATTTTTGATTACAATACCATCACGATAAAAAATCTGGTAACAGGAAAAATAATTAGGCCCCCCACAAATATTGGTTCTACTGGATTTTTATATCGTAATGCATTCTTTTTTGACAATGATGGAAAAACAACTTATTACCCAACAGAGGGTGGGACTTTAATGAAGATGAACCTATCTACCGGCTTGAAACAAAAAGTATTTGAGGTAAAAGGTTTCGGGCCAATGGAAGTGGATCCGGGCAAAAAAATGCTGGCAGGTTTTGAATCTGCGTATCAGTTAAACACAGCATCCGTATGGGATCTTACAACAGGTAAAAGAATTTTTTCCAAACAAATGGAAACAGATGGAGAATATGAAGAGCAGTATATAAAAGTGTCCAAGGACCGCTCAAAAGTATTGATAGCAAAGCGTACTCATTTACTGGTTTATTCCATAGCAGATAATAAAGAACTTGTAAACTCTGATAAGATTGGGTATATAGATAAATTTGGTTCAACAGCTGCCAATAACAACCTTAGCATGTTTGTATCCGGAAGTAGTAATGGCCAGGTGGTGGCTTATGATGGTAGCGGTAATAAAATGTACAACATGCAGGCACATACAACCACAATTAGGAAAATTGTTTTTTCTCCGGATGATAAATTATACTATACCATTTCTTATGATAACAGCATAAAAGTATGGGAGGCTGAAACAGGCCGTTTCATAGGCGTACTTTATCTTTTTAAAGATTCCAATGATTATGTTTTTATGGATGCTGATGGCAGATTTGATGGTTCGCAGGAAGGCATAAAAAAAGTATATTATGTACTCAATCAGCAATCATTGCCATTGGATGCTTTGTTTGAAAAATATTATACTCCAAACTTGTATGCACGTGCAGTGGCTGGCGAAAAATTTACACCAATAGATGTAAATGATTTTTCTCCTTTGCCAAAGATAAAAATGACTTATGCAGCAGCCACCAGAAACCTTGCAGTAGATGATGATAAACCAAGTTATGCAAATACAACAGGTGTAGCCGAGATCACCATACATGCAGAAGCAGAAGGCGATGCTATAGATGAAATCCGCTTATTCCACAATGGAAAAATAGTTACACTTACCACACGCAATCTGATTGTTTCAGACGAGAATAAAAGTGGTACTGTTACAAAAAAATACACATTGAATCTTTTGCCCGGTTTAAATAGTTTTCGTGCTGTAGCATTGAACAGTCAGCGTACAGAAAGCAAACCGGATGAGCTGGATGTTGTTTATCAAAGTTCAAATACAGCTCCTGCAAACAATACAGTAGTTGAGGGTCCTGTGGCACAAGTAGACAAAAATGCCACCATGTATTTAATAGTTGTTGGCATCAATGAATACGAAAACAAAAGCATGAGTCTTAACTATGCATTGGCAGATGCTACTGCATTTAAAGAGGAAATTGAAAAAGATGCAAAGTCTGTTATCAATACAGTAAAAACATATTTTGTAACCGATAGCAAAGCAGATATGCAAGGCATAGAAGCAGCACTACTTGATGTACAAAAAAATGCAAAACCCGAAGATGTATTTTTATTCTACTACGCAGGTCATGGAGTGATTGGTAAAAACAACGAATTTTATTTGGTGCCCACCAATGTGAGCAACCTAAGCAATGTGCAAACTGAACTGGAGCAAAAAGGAATAGCATCAAAAAAACTACAACAATTTGCTATAGATATACCTGCACAAAAACAATTGTTTATTCTGGATGCTTGCCAAAGTGCGGGTGCATTTGAAGCTATGCTGAGCAATGATGCCAATCAGCAAAAAAGTATTGCGGTAGTAGCAAGGAGTACGGGTACACATTGGATGGCAGCCAGTGGCGCACAGCAATTTGCCAATGAGTTTGCATCGCTGGGCCATGGTGCATTTACCTATGTATTGCTGGAAGCTTTGAAAGGAGCGGCATTGAATAATAAAATGATAACGGTAAACAATTTGAAGAATTATTTGCAACAGGCGGTACCTGAAATAATGAAGAAATATCATGGCACACCGCAGTATCCGGCCAGCTATGGATTTGGCAATGATTTTCCGGTTGAAATAAAGTTTTGATGGTATGCATAGTCCAAGGTTATATTGTCAAATGTTCAGAACTATAAATCATCTTCTACTATTATAAAGTTGATGCGTGTTTTAATAGATGTGCTGTTTATATCCGCTTTGCAGCGTGAGGGATTACGAACAGATCTTTTATTTTTATTTATTACGTTTATGATAAACAGAATAGAAATATCAATATAAAATATTTTTTATTGCACACAGTGCTTCTCATTCTAAAATAAATTTGTTGCTATGAATAAAATTTTAACGCTCCTATTTTCTCTATACACCGGAATGCTTGCTGCGCAAGGGGTTCAGCTTACTATTCCATCTGGCCATGCTAAAGATATTGAACAGATTGCCACCACTTCAAATGGAAGATATGTAGCCTCCTCATCATATAAAACGGTTATGGTATGGGATATGCAGAACAAAAAGAAGTTACATGAAATAAGTTTAGAAATAAGTCTTACAGCTTCCGAAACAAGAAGTCTGCATATAACTGACCAATTAGATAAAGTGTTAGCTAGTACATCTGGTGGGTTATTCTGTTATGATATTGCTACTGGCAAAGAAATATTTAGTAAAAGTTATTCGTGTACCAATGGCGCAGCATTTAGTCCTGATGGTTCAAAAGTGTACGCCACTGACTATGGCAGTTTAATGATTTTTGATGCAAGAACTGGAGAGGAAATTAATCGTATCAATGATGCGGTGGAAAAATTGGGTTCTCTGTATAAATTTTATCAACTGGACGATAATCAGCTCTTAGTTGTAAATAATAATGGATGGAGTATTTTAAATATGGATGCGCTTAGTGTGGTATCACAAGTTGATTTATCATCTGTAAAAAATGCACGAATGGATCAATTTTCATTTGATAAAAATTTAAAAAGAATTATAGCAGCATCGTATGATGAAGGATTAGTTTTAAATATCTTTGATATATACAGTGGAAAAATTGTAAAAACTAAAACGCTTCCTGGATATATTTTAGGTACTTGTGCTGCAGATGCGGGCTATGTTATTTTTAGAAATGATAGCAAATCTTCTATCTATAAAACTGATGTTTTAAAGCCAACCGACTTGTCTGTTCTAAACTCAATTAATGTACCCGAATCTGAGGTTAAAGAAGGAATATTTTACGGCAACCATGCACTTCAATTACCAGGCTCAAACAAAATCGTCTATAATAATAATACAGAGATACTAACTTATGATCTGCAATCTACAAGCATTGCTCATCCCTTTCAGAATAGAATTACAGATTTTAAGCAGTTTTTTTACTATGCAAATCTTAGTCAAAGACTGATGGCAGATAATAGTCTTGAATTTTCTACCGAAGATGATGGCATACGCAGTTTTAATATGGAAACATTTAGACCTGATAAATTTATAGAAGCCACACCAGCAGTGATTTACAGCCCAGATGGAAAATTTGCTGCAGGCATAGGAAATCAAATTAAAATAACAGATAGAGCAACTGGAAAAACGGTAAAAACTTTATCCATGCCTGCAGGTTTTGATGCCAAAGGAGAGCATTGTTTTTTTCATTACAACAATTCAAAAATTGTATTTACCAACCGGGGAAAAGCTGAAATAAATGCCATTGATATCAATACAGGTTTAGTAACAAAATTATTTTCTTTTGGGGGTTCTTTTTATGAATGCTCCTCTAGTTTTGATGGTAAATATTTTGCTTGTCTTGCAGGCACCGTTACAGATTATTTAAAGGTATATAATCTTGAAACAAAACAGCTTGCTCTCAATATACCATCCAGAGATCCTGCTCAGCCGGACCAATCGATTTCAATGATTAAGTTTTTGAACGACAGCTATTATTTATTTGCTAATAAACAACAATATAATGTAAGCATATATAAAGCAGATGAACCCGGCTATATTTCTTCTTTTGAAATTGAACACATCAACCGTTTGTCAGTACTGGGTGGAGATATTAAAAATAATATTATTGCAGTTGGTGAAGTAGGTCAGTACCAAGTGGGTACTTATAACCTTAAACTCATTACCAAAGAGGGAAAAATAATCAGAGAGATTCGTGCCCAAAATAATAATGATTTTTTGAGTGCCGCTTTTTCAACAGATGACCGTGTACTATTTGCATCAACCACTCAAAAAGGTGTACAAGTTTGGGATACACAATCCGGAGAATTATTGGGTACTTATTATTTTATTGAAAAAACTAATGAATATATTTTCGTATCTCCTGAAGGATTGTTTGATGGCAGTCCGGAGGGTATGAAAGAATTATATTTTGTAAAAAATAATAAAGCCATTCCTTTAGAAAAATTATATGAACAGTTTTATACTCCTGATTTATTAAGAAGAAAATTGAATGGAGAAAAATTTACACCACCAGATGTGGCTCAACTTAGCGATCCTCCAAAAGTGTCTATTGCCTATGCAGCTATGCAAAGAAATTTAGAAGTATCTGATGATATACCTACTTACCAGAATACAACAGGTGCTGCTGAAATAACTGTATCCGCAGATGCTTTGGATGATACAGTAGATGAAATTCGTGTATTTCATAATGGAAAAATTGTAACACTTGTTACCAGAAATTTAATTGTAACAGATGACCAAAATAAAACGGCCGTAAAAAAATATATCATCAATTTATTACCCGGCCAAAATAGTATTCGGGCAATAGCACTAAACAGTCAAAGAACAGAAAGCGATCCTGATGAAATAGCTGTAATTTATACTGAAACAAATAATACAGCCAACGATTTAAAACCAATACCCAACAACAACAATAGTACTGTGGCTACTATAGACAAAAATGCCACCATGTATTTGATAGTTGTTGGCATCAATGAATACGAAAACAAAAGCATGAGTCTTAACTATGCATTGGCAGATGCTACTGCATTTAAAGAGGAAATTGAAAAAGATGCAAAGTCTGTTATCAATACAGTAAAAACATATTTTGTAACCGATAGCAAAGCAGATATGCAAGGCATAGAAGCAGCACTACTTGATGTACAAAAAAATGCAAAACCCGAAGATGTATTTTTATTCTACTACGCAGGTCATGGAGTGATTGGTAAAAACAACGAATTTTATTTGGTGCCCACCAATGTGAGCAACCTAAGCAATGTGCAAACTGAACTGGAGCAAAAAGGAATAGCATCAAAAAAACTACAACAATTTGCTATAGATATACCTGCACAAAAACAATTGTTTATTCTGGATGCTTGCCAAAGTGCGGGTGCATTTGAAGCTATGCTGAGCAATGATGCCAATCAGCAAAAAAGTATTGCGGTAGTAGCAAGGAGTACGGGTACACATTGGATGGCAGCCAGTGGCGCACAGCAATTTGCCAATGAGTTTGCATCGCTGGGCCATGGTGCATTTACCTATGTATTGCTGGAAGCTTTGAAAGGAGCGGCATTGAATAATAAAATGATAACGGTAAACAATTTGAAGAATTATTTGCAACAGGCGGTACCTGAAATAATGAAGAAATATCATGGCACACCGCAGTATCCGGCCAGCTATGGATTTGGCAATGATTTTCCGGTGGAGGTGAAGGAATGATATTGATGGATCTTATTCTAATGCGGAACGCACTTCTAATAAAAAACTTTTACATTGATTCAGACACTCCACTATTTTCAGGTCTGTGGAGGCTTTTTTATGAAAATCTTTTAAGTATTGTTTTGCACCTTCAATAGAAAATTTTTGCTGACGCAATAAGTAATAAATCAATCGAAGATTTTTAATATCCTCGGGTCTAAAAAATCGATCACCCTTTTTATTTTTTTTTGGTTTTAGTATGTCAAATTCATTTTCCCAATACCTAATTTGGGAGTGAGTAGTATGAAACCATTCTGCAACCAGTGCAATGGGATAATATTGTTTTTGAAAAAGTACATCATCATCAGGAATGCTAAATAATGCTGCATCTTCCGATGCTTCTTTCAAAGATTTTCTTCCTCTTTTACCCGGCTTTTTTTCAATAATAATTTGCTCAGGAGCCTGTTTTTTTTCCAGTTGTTTTTTTACAACAATAACAGGCTTCTTTTTTTTGGGAGCAAATTCCTGATCATCAAATAAACTGAGTTGCATGATGTAAAAGTAATTGTATTTCTACAACACCAAAGTTGAAATATTGAACAGCATGCAACTAACGATGATGAACCATTTTACAATTTCTGAAAAGATTTTTTATCTCTTCCATTTAGTGTTTCTATTTCTATAAAGTAAGTACCTGCTTTCAAAGGAGAAATATCAATATTATGACTAGCCTCATTGGATGGTAGAACTCCCTTTTTTAAAGCCATGCCAAATGTATTTACGATTGTATATGATAGAATATTTTTTCCTGAAATAGTGATATAATTAAATGCAGGATTGGGTGTCAATCTCCATGACACAGCTGTGTGCTGTGCTGATGCATTGGAAGTATTTGGTTTATACTTTACCACGCATACTCCACTACCACCAACATAAATATTTCCTGCAGCATCCATTCTTGCACCAACTGAAAGGCTATTTTGACCAGGACTTACGGAGTAATAAGATTGCCATAATTGTGTGCCAGTTGTATCATACATAATGGTGTTATAGGAATACACAAAAGGTGCGGATGGAGTGCCATTTCCGGATACTAACAATCGGCCATCTTTGGTTAGCTCAATATCCTGAGGATAATTGCCAAACATAACAGGATCCACAAAAACTTTTGACCATTTCTTGACGCCATTTTTATCGTATCTCATGGTGAGCCAATCTCTATCAGTACCACCATAATCCTGATATCCACAGATATAACTGTTGCCAAAGGCATCTACTTCATAATCACCAAAACTACCCTTGCCCGTAAATGTCCTGTTTATCTCACTTCTTTTCCAAAGTTGTATTCCGTTTTTGTCATATTTGGCTGTTACAATATTAGGCTGTGCAAAATTGACATTATTAGCTTGTCCATTGGCATAAATCTCTCCATCTTTATCAGTGAAAACATTATAAAATGTTCCTTTTCTATTTGATTCATCCAAAATTGTCTTCCAAAGTAAATTTCCATTTTTATTAAATTTTGCAACTACTGGCTTGGTTACATTGGAGACAATTTCTTCACCTGCTACTATAAGGTTAAGTTGCTTGTCCACAGCACCAGAATATGCAATTATATTCGGAGCTAATACAGAGTTAATTAGCTTTCCTTCCGGGCCATATAGCAAAGCAGTCATTGTATAATTAAACGAAGCAAATGCTGACGAATATTCTTTGTAATACCCTGTTACCAAGCTATAGCCATTTGTGGTAACTTTTATTTCTGAAGGTGAGCCTAATTTAAACTCACCAACTGCATACCTGTTTCTCCAGATTATATTTCCGTTTGGCGCATACTTAGTGGTAAACATATCTTTAATGGCATAATCTGGACATACATCACAACCACCCACTTGCATTCGGCTACCAGTCAGATAAACATTGCCTTGTGCGTCAGTGGCAATACCTTTAACCTCATCAGATGAATCTTTAAGTTCATTATAATATTTTTTCCAACTAAAACTTCCAGCTGCATTTATTTTCAAGATAAACATGTGTGGAGGAAAGCCAGATTCAAAAATATCTTTTTCTGTTCCTGCCATATAGGTGTTTCCAAATCGATCTGTGGTGATGTGTGTGGTATTAATTAGGGTATTTGGCTCATCTTTACAAGATGCCCATTGCTGCACAAAAAGTTGTGCATGGGATAGTATAAAGAAAAATGAAAAAAATACAGGCAGGTAATATCGTTTCATATTTTTTTTCAAAAATAACTATTTTTCAAATCGTAAAATGTTCTCTCTTTCTTTTTTCAAACCATATACCACAAATGGCTAATTTTCATTTTACATAAAAAAAGCCACCTGCTTTATGCAAGTGGCTTCTACTTTATGAAACAAAACTACTCAACAACTTCTTGTGTATCTGAAACTGGTTCATTGATGATAGGAGGTGTAGTTGATGCTCCTACATTCTTTTTATTGTTATAATATTTACGATCTTTTTTGTGAATTTTTGCCGCATTAAACTTTGAAGATGGATTAGAATTACCACCATTTTTCAAAGATTTTTTTGCATCTTTTTGCTGCGCAATTAGATTTCTCTTATCGGACTTATATTCCTCTTTACCAGCATTGTAAGTTTCTATAATTTTAGCCTGCTCTTCTTTTGTATATTTTTTATTGAGTAACTCCTTATTATTCTCTGCAACCTTCAAATTGTTTTTATAGTTTTTTTGAGCTACTTTGTAATCTTTATTTAAAGCGTCTTTTTGTGCTTTATTCAATGCGTCTGACTGCTTTACATCATTGCGTATAGATTCTACTTTTTTTGCATCTTTTGTGGCTACTGCTTTAGCTTGCTTTGCCTTTCCTTTTGCATTGTCTCTATTAATATGCTGTGCATTAATTATAGATATACTTATTAAAAAAGCACCTGCTAACATCATCATTTTTCTTTTCATAATTTTAAATTTAATTTTTTAAATGAATGCTTAACAGACTACTCATTTGATTTTATAGTTTAAGAGTAAGGCTGCTTCAGAAAGACCTTTAACAATTGGCAAACAATTGCATCAAAAAAATATACCCTATTTATACTGCTTTAACTCTTATAAGATGCAGGAATGTTTGAGTACCCAGCTATACTTAATTACCATAATAAAAGCAGTTTATTATAAAAAGGTGCTAAACAGGGTCTTACACTTTGTCTATTAAACTACAGACACAACAAGAAAAAATGGCTTTCCAAGAATCCGAGGATTGTGGGAAAGATGCAACATATCGCTAAAAATTGAAGCAAAAAATAGTGAATTGAAAAATGCAGATGCTTACAAAAGAGAAAATTTATATCTGATACAAAATATGCAGATGCAAATAATGTTAGCAATATTCTAAGTAAACCTAAAATGAATATTAAAGCTAAACAACATCGCACATATTCCCTGATAAAAATAAAAATTTCTTGATTTAGAAAAACGTATTTAAAAAGCCCAATTGAGTCAATTCTATTTATACCATAGCTTAATAAAAAAGCAACCAAGTTAGATCGGAATGTAACTCAGTTGCTTTTTTTAGATTATCTTGAAATATGAAGGCTTTTTAAGTGCCCTCTATGTGAACAGTCTTTTTCTTTTATGTGTTTTAATCTCCTACTTACTGATCACTAATTTTTGTACGTCTGTATTTCCATTGGATATTACCTTAACAAGATAAATGCCTTTGGATAATTTTTGTGCAGGCAATGCCATGGTAGCACCTGCCGCTATAGTTGTTTCTGATTTGGTAAACACTGTTCTTCCATTTGCATCTGAAACAATTACTTGTACATTAGTAAGTTGCTTATTGAATAATACTGCTGTTTTATCTGATGCAGGGTTTGGCACTAATACCCAGCTTATGCCATTGGCATCAATGGTTATTTGTGCTGTTTGGCTATAACTGTATTTGCCATCTTTATCCACTTGCTTGATGCGATAGAAGAATGTACCCATTGGCAAGCGTACATCGTTGAAACTATAGTGCTGTACACCATTTGGAAGACTGCCTGCAGTTTGCTTACTAACGGTTGTATAGTTATTGCGATCTGTGCTGCGCTGAATTTCGAAATAATTGTTATTGAATTCATTTGCTGTACTCCACTTGATGATGGCAGATTGAGTACCTGATTTTTCTGCTGATACGCTTAGCCAACTTACCGGCAAAGTACCATCAATAGATATATCTGCATTGTTGATATCAAAGAAAATATTACCAACTGCCTCTACCTTGATGCGTGCATTGGTTATTAAGTTTGTAAATAATGGTAGTGTTACGGATTCAGAACCATCATTGGGTGTGGCTTCTGCAAGCTTAATTGTGAAACTATTTCCACCATCTACAGATAGCCAAATATTTACTGCGGACACATTGATGGGTGCCTGATCTGTATTGGCCACATCCCAATTGATGCTTACGATATCGCCTTCATTCCACGAAGTGGCTGTATTTGCGGTATTGATTACAAATGGACCAGATGCGGCATCTACGGTAACTAAAATATTATCACTTGCATTTTGACCTCCACCAAAATGATTGTCTCTTGCAGTGAATCTAAAATTTAATTCTCTGGCAACGGATGGTAATACTTCAAATTTTGTAGCAAGAGAACCTGCAAGAATTGTGTTTAGCTCAGGTATTACACGCACTGTACTATTGGTATAATTGTAAGTACGCATCATCGGTCCTTTTGTATTGATAGATTTAGGTATAGAAGAAAAACCAGGTGATTCTCTGAGATCTATTTGTTCCCATATATAACTCATCACATCTGTTGCATCTACATCAGATGCGGTGCCGGTGAGTTGGAATGGGGTAGATATTGGAATGATATAATCTTGTCCTGCACTAACAACAGGCACATTATTAGCATTGGCAATCTTCACAGCACAAGCCCCTCCAAGGGAAGCAGATTTAAAGTTATTTGATATTTGTGCAATACTGGCAGCGCTAAATAAATCGTCACTATGAGGTTGTACATCGGTACCTCCAGTTATTCCTGCATAACCCATTATAGTACTACCACTACCAGGCTCTATTTGGGCAGACGTACTTTCGTTAGAATAAGTAAATGTATGATTAGCTCCTACCTGATGGCCCATTTCATGTGTCCAATAATCAATTACAAAATAATCAACCAAAGACAAATTATTGTATGCTGTAAAGCCACTACCTTTTTGACCTGTTTTACATACACAACCTATACAACCTGCATTACCATTATTAGCTGCTTTGTCAAGCACATGACCAATATCATAATTTGCATCTCCAATTCTGGCATCACAGGTTTTTTGGCAACTACTATTGAGGCTGCCAAATGGATCGGTGGCGGGGTTTAAAAATATTAGTGTATCGTTATTTTCAACATAAATTAAACGAATACCTAAGTCTCTTTCATACACTTCATTTGCACGTACCAAGTAAACAACAAAATTTGCCATTACTGTATTAATGCTATCCTCAGTTGTAACCTCAGTACCTGTCATTGAAGCCTGACTCCATTTACCGGTAGCGCATAATGCTAATCTATAAGTGCGCAGAAATCCATCATCCACATTACCAACATAAGTTGTTTTGTTTGCAGTGGTTTTTTCTATCGTTTCCTCAATACTTGATTCAAGTCCACATGAAAATTTTTCAGAAGATTTGTCATTTTTATTTCTTGCATTTACTGCATAGATCCCTTTTTCCAGATTAACAGGATTGATATAAAATGTAGGCTCTCCAACTGTAGATATTGTGGCATGAAAGCCAATAGCAGATATATCACAACGAATGGTGCGTGCCGGATTATCAACACCCTGACCACTGTAGGATCTTATGTTTGAATATTTTGCTTGCAGTTTAGGCATCATTACGGATGACTCTACCACACGAAAACGCTCAATGCCTCCATTTGGCAATGGAACATTAATTAAAGTTCCCTGAGAAATGTTTTTGATTTTAGTTTCAGCAGGACTATTCTTTATTACAGACCTTAGTGCATCTGTTTCCAAAGTAAAAAGCTTATAAGCTGTCGGGACAAATGAGGCATCAAAAATTGCCTTTCCGGCATTTAATTTTTGTGCATCTATATTGGATATTTTCTTCCAATAACTGGTTTGAGCTTGTGCTTGCAGGTATAGCAATGAAAACACAAAAATTGTACATTTTTTGAACATGGTGTTAATTTTTTATGAAGCACAAATATAGAAGTCAAACATGTAGAACAAGAAAAATGCTAAAAAATGACAAAATAATATATGGAGTATTCCTAATCCCTATACTGCCAAGACTGATATCAACGATACTCACCCCCGCATCCTCACCCGCTTATACACCCAAATGCAACCCATCAATAGAGCTATAAATACAATTAATCCACCCACACTCCATGCCCAGCTGGTAGCTTCTTTTACAACTGCCAGCGATACTATTGCTACTAAAAAAATGGTGGCCATTTCATTCCAAACCCTTAATTGCTGGGAGCTGTAGCTAAATACATTTTTTTGCTGTTGCTTAAAAATGATATGCAAACTGATATGATACAAATATAAAAGTAATACGAAGATCAATTTCACCAAAAGCCATTTACCCGCAGGTTCAAAAATAATTTTATTCCACCCGCCCTCAAATAAGACAGTAGTACCAAGCACAAGCGTAAGCAAAGCAGAAGGCCAGGTAATTCCATACCAAAGCCGCTTCATCATTAATTTAAATTGTTTTTGAATGGCCTCTTTTATAAGTTCGTCAGTATCATTTGCCTCCGTGTGATAAATAAACAAACGTGGCATATAAAACATACCTGCAAACCAAGTAACTACAAAAATGATATGTAACGCTTTTAAGTACAAATACATCAGGCTATTGTTATGGCTTCTGGTTCAAGAATTCCAGTTAAAGCTCCCACTGTTTTTACCCATTCTTCTTGTACATTTAAACAAGGTATAACAGTAAAAGACTTTCCACCTGCATGCAAAAAACTTTCTTTACCCTCTTCTGCTATTTCTTCCAAGGTTTCCAAACAATCACTCACAAATGCAGGACATACAATGAGCAAATTTTTAATGCCTTCACTCGGTAGTTCCTCTAATCTGGCAGCGGTGTACGGAGTAAGCCATGGATCTCTACCCAATCTGGATTGAAAACTTTGCTCCAATTTTTCTTTGGGTATTTGCAACCTTTCCGCTACAAGTTTTGTGGTTTCATAACACTGATGTCTGTAGCAAAAATCATGTGCAGATGATTGCACAGTACAACAATTTTCTTTTTGCAAACAATGACAACCTGTTATATCTCCTTTCTTAATATGCCGCTCCGGCACACCATGATAGCTGAATAGAATTTTATCATAATCCTGTTCCAGATAAGGTTTTATGCTTTTAGCCAAAGCATGTAAATAGTTTTCATTTTTATAAAATGGTGCTATCATTTTAATTTTAAAACCATAGCCGCCTTTAGCATGTTCAGCCAACATATACGCTGCTGCAGTTTCATAACTACTCATGGCATAGTGTGGATAGAGAGGCATTACAATAACCTCTTCTAAATCAGGATTTTCTGCGGATAATTTTTCGTAAACATTTGCAGGGGTTGGGTTTCCATATCGCATAGCAATTTCCACAGGAATGGAAGAAATTTTTTGTACAGCAGATTGAAGCTGTTTTGTTAGCGCAATTAATGGGCTGCCTTCCTTCCACCATATTGAACGATATGCAGCTGCGCTTTTTGGGGCTCTAAATGGTGCTATGATTCCTTTAACTAAAAATAATCTGAGCAAATAAGGAATGTCTATCACCCGCTCATCCATTAAAAATTCATTCAAATACTTTCTCACATCTTTCACAGATGTACTCTCCGGAGAACCCAAATTGACCAAAACCAATGCCTGCTTACTCATATATAAAGATTGCAAATGTAACAGGTGCTTTTTCTTTTTGTTGCCTTCGGCTAATGATTACGCTGTACAAATAATTTTTCCGGGAGGATCTAAAAAAGAAATGACAGATACATGACTTACAGCTTTCGGATAGCAAAGATTGTGCAGGTATTTTTGCAGCGACCCAAATGATGAATAGTCAGTTTCATATTGTAGGTATAAATTACAAAAAAACGGATCTCAATAGTAGAGGACGTTTTTCTTTTTCCAAAGAACAATATGAATCAATATGTAAGGGCGTTTTACCCAGTTCATTTCATGAATTTTTTATCCTCAGCACCTGTAATAGAACTGAAATTTATGCTATTACTTCCTCATCTACAGAAATCTTCAATTGGTTACATAGTAATTGTAAACATGTTGCAGACTTACGGCATGAGATGTATGTAAAATCTGGGAAAGAAGCTGAAAAGCACCTGTTAGAAGTAGCCAGTGGTTTAGATTCTCAAATGCTGGGTGATTATGAAATAACTGGCCAGATAAAGCAAGCCTTTAAAATTGCAAAGGAATACAAACGTACCGGGCCTTTTATGGAACGGCTTATCAATACAGCACTCCAATGTGCAAAGCAAGTACGCAACAAAACCTTGCTCAGCAGTGGTACCATTTCGGTTGCATTTGCTGCTATACAATACCTTAAGCAACATGCAGATTCGTTGCGCAACAAAAAAATATTAATAGCAGGCACAGGAAAAATAGGTAGAAATACTTGTAAGAATTTAATAGACTATACACAAGCAAGAGACATTACTCTCATCAATCGTACTGCGGACCATGCACAAGACTTATCTGCATTGTATCAGCTAAAAAATTCACCTTGGTCAGCATTGCCGGAGGCAGTAAAAGCATCAGATATAATTATCGTAGCCACTCAATCTGCCACACCCATCATCACTAAGGAAATGATACTACCAGGCACATCAAAAATTCTAATTGATTTATCTGTGCCCGTAAATATTGATCCTGCTTTAGCAAATCAAGAAGAAATATGGCTGATGAATGTGGACATGCTCAGCAAAATAAATGATGAAACGCTATCCATCCGGCAAGCTGCCATACCCGAAGCTGAAGCTATTATAGAAGCACATCATAATGAGTTTAAAGATTGGTTATCCTACAGGAAAAATGTACCTGTCATACAAGCCACTCGTTTAAGATTAGAAACCATGCATGCATGCCCTATGTTTCAAAAAACGGTTATAGATATGAGGCAACCTGAATCAAAAAAAATTCAACAAGTAGTCAATAATATGGCTGCAGAAATGCGTGTAAAAACAGCACCCGGATGCTTCTTTATACAAGCCATCAATGAATATATTACCCTTATAGCATAATGATGATTCGCATAGGCACAAGAGATAGTCAGCTGGCACTCTGGCAGGCCAATACTGTAAAAAATGTATTGCATACTTTGGGAATAACATCCCAATTGGTTCATATAAAAAGTGATGGAGATACAGATCTTGTAACACCGCTGTATGCTATGGGTGTGCAAGGTGTTTTTACAAAAGCATTAGATGCTTCCTTGCTTTCAAATCGCATTGATATAGCAGTGCATAGTATGAAGGATGTGCCGGTGCAATTAGCAGAAGGACTGCAACAAGCAGCGGTATTAAAAAGAGCCAGTTATAAGGACATACTGGTGTACAAAAAAGATATTGTCAACACATTTCCATCTGATATAAATGACACCACAATTTTAGATAAAAATTTTACGGGAATTATTGCCACCAGTAGTATAAGACGCAGAGCGCAATGGTTGCATCATTTTCCAAATACAATAGTTGAAAATCTTAGGGGCAATGTAAATACACGCTTAAAAAAGCTGGAAAACAGTAGTTGGCAAGGAGCCATTTTTGCTGCCGCTGGCTTAGAACGTATTCATTTAAGACCCACCCATTCCATTGATTTAAATTGGATGCTGCCTGCACCTGCACAAGGTGCAGTAATGGTGGTATGCAGAGCAGATGATAAAAAAAATAAACAGCTACTAAGAAGCATCAATCATTTGCCAACGGATATATGTACAAAGGCTGAAAGAGATTTTTTAAATACACTTCAAGGTGGATGCTCAGCCCCCATTAGTGCATTAGCAACTATTGATGAAGGCAACATTATTTTAAGTGGAAATATTTTTTCGCCGGATGGCAAAGAAAAAAAAGAAATAAAAATGCAGATGCCTGTAGAAGCAGCAGAAAAAATTGGAAAATCAGCCGGGGAATTTTTATTAAAAAATGGTGCAGATCAGTTGATTCGTACAATCAATACATCCACTTAAAATCAATTTTTATACATAAGAAATATTTTTTTGCCCTGCGGGCAATGATTGATGCAGATTGAAAAAACCATATTGTCCACAAAAGAGTTACCTGAAAATTTGCTATCCAACACGATTGAAGGAATTACGCTGGAATGCATTCCTTTTATAAAAACAATTCCACTTAGTGAGCAAGCAATAGCGGATAAAATAATGGCAGCAAACAAAGGTATTCAGCAGGCCATTTTTACAAGTGCAAATGCCATAGAGGCTGTAAAAAATCTACCATTTTTTACATCAATTCATCAATTTTATACCCTGTCGGGGAATGCTACACAACAGATGCTAAATGAGTTTGCGCATCAGAATGCATCCATTGTCACTGCACCAAACGCTGCTCAATTGGCTGAAAGAATCATTGAACAAAAGCTTAACCAGCCCATCTATTTTTTTTGTGGCAATATCCGATTGGATGTATTACCAAAAACATTGATGGCTGCAGGGGTTCACCTTATGGAAATACCCGTATATCATACCCATCTTACTCCACAGTTCATATCAAAACAGTATGATGGCATATTGTTTTTTAGTCCGTCTGCAGTAGAAAGTTTTTTTTCTGTGAATAGCGTACCCTCTCACACTGTTGTTTGTGCAATTGGTGATACAACGGCAGCATCATTGAAAAAAAATTGCAACAATATGGTGATCATAAGTTCATCACCAAATGCAAATATTTTGCTACAGCAAGCTTCAAAATTTTTAAACAATAAATCAATATCTAAACAATAATTTTCAAACAATATGAGTGTATTACACAATGATATTTTACTTCGTGTATTAGATGGGAAACCTACAGAGCGCACCCCAGTGTGGATGATGCGGCAGGCAGGCCGCTACCTACCGGACTACATGAAGCTAAAAGCAAAATATTCATTTTTTGAAAGATGCCAAACCCCTGAGTTGGCCACTGCCATTACACTTCAGCCTGTTGACCAAATAGGTGTAGATGCAGCTATTATTTTTTCGGATATTTTAGTAGTGCCACAGGCCATGGGCATGGAAGTGCAAATGGTAGAAGGAAAAGGCCCACTCCTGCCTCATCCCATACAACATGAAAATGACCTGAATCAACTAAGAATGCCGGATGTACAGGAATCTTTAGGGTATGTATTTGATGCCCTTTCTCTAACAAAAAAAGAGCTGAATGGGCGTGTGCCATTGATAGGATTTGCTGGTGCACCCTGGACCTTGCTTTGCTATATGGTACAAGGTAAGGGCAGTAAAACTTTTGATGAAGCAAAAGCATTTTGTTATACCCAACCTGCAATAGCACATCGCCTATTGCAAATGATTACAGATACCACTATTGTTTATTTAAAAGCACAAGTAAAGGCAGGAGCAGACGTGGTACAAGTATTTGACAGCTGGGGTGGTCTTTTATCTCCGGAAGATTTTGCAGTTATTTCATTACCCTATTTGCAACAAATAACTGCCGCTTTAAGCGAAGAAACCCGTGTAATATTATTTGCAAAAGGAGCATGGCATTCTTTAGATACTATGTCTGCCACAGGTGCAGCAGCAGTAGGCATTGATTGGTGTATTGCGCCACAAATGGCCAGAACACTTGCAGGAGCAAATATTGTATTGCAAGGAAATTTTGATCCAGCAAAACTTTTGTCACCCATACCTGAAATAAAAAAATCTGTACAAAAAATGTTGGATGATTTTGGGGGCTATAAGCATATTGCAAATCTGGGACATGGCATATTGCCAAACGTGCCTGTTGATCATGCAAAGGCATTTGTGGATGCGGTGAAAACTCATTCTGCGTAGCAGTAAAAACCTGTTCTATTATAAAATCGTATTTTAGTGCACTAAAGTTTTATCAGATGAAAAATATTGCTATCATTTTTTTGTGCATAGTGGCAGTAAGTGGTTGCAAATGCAAGGAGAATGAGCCGCCAAAGCCACCTCAGGAGCTTACCAAGCCAAATATAATTTTTATAGTTGCGGATGATTTTGGTTATGAGATACCTACGGTAAATGGTGGCGAATCTTATAGTACTCCAAATATGGATAAACTGGCAGATGAGGGCATGCGATTTACACAGTGTTATTCATCTCCAATATGCTGCCCCACCAGGTCTATGCTGCTTACAGGCAAATATTGTTTTAGAAATTATGGCAACTGGGGCATTATGAATCCTGCTTCAAAAACCATTGGCAATATGTTTAAAGACAATGGTTACAAAACTTGCTATGCTGGCAAATGGCAGTTGGATGGTGGCAGTGTTCGTATCAATAGTTTTGGTTTTGATAATTATGTAGTTTGGTTGCCCTACGAAATAAGCCCTGAGTCCGATGGTGGTTCCAGATATAAAGACCCTGTACTTTATACCAACAATGCATTCATTCCCGAAGGGCAAACAGCAGGAAAATATTCCGAAGATATTTTTACAGATAGCATAGTTTCTTTTATGCAGCAGAATAAAGACAAATCTTTCTTTATGTACTATGCTTCCAATCTGCCACATTCACCCATATCGCCCACTCCAGATCAAAAAGAATTTGCTGGTTGGGATAGTGATCCTTTAAATTTTAGTTCAAAATTTTTTCCAAATATGGTTTCATATTTAGATAAAAAAGTGAAACTACTGATGGATGAAACAAAAAAACTCAATATTGATAAGCGCACTATTTTTGTTTTTGTAGGTGATAATGGATCACCAGAAGGAGTAGTGAGCCGCTTCAATGGACAAACCATACAAGGAGGAAAAAAAGAAACCAATTCCTATGGCACACATGTACCATTGTTTGTGTATTGCCCCGGTATCATTACCAATGGCATCAACAATGATTTGGTTGATTTCACTGACTTCATTCCAACACTTGCAGACATTGCAGGTATTCCCAAACCTACTAATTATGGCATATTGGATGGAAGGAGTTTTGCGGAGCAACTAAAAGGAAAAACGGGTACACCTCGAGACTATATTTTTTGTCATCACATTTTAGATACCGCTACAAATGGTGTAGTACCTTCCAGATGGGTGCAGAACAAAACTTATAAATTGTATGAGGATAATGGTGGGTCATACCACAACCCGGGGTTCTATAATATTATTACAGATCCACTGGAATTGAATGCTATACCAGATGCAGCGCTTACAGCGGATGAATTGGCACTGAAAAATAGTTTTACAGATGTATTAAACAGTATGAAATAAATGTACAATTGTCTGCATGCATTCATGCTAAAAAATTAAAATAACTTGGATATAAAAGAAGAATGGATCAATAAAATTCATGACTTACAGAATTTTATTTGTACTGCATTGGAAAAGGAAGATGGTGCTGCTACTTTTTTTGAAGACAAATGGGATAGACCTGGTGGTGGCGGTGGAAAAACTAGAGTAATTAGTGGTAAAGGCGTTATAGAAAAAGGGGGTGTGAACACCTCTGTTGTATATGGCGAAGTAACTCCACAAATGCGCCACCAACTACAGCATGTATCAGCAAATGGTGGTGAAAAATGGTTTGCTTGTGGGCTCAGTTTGGTCATTCATCCTTCAAATCCATTTGTGCCTACTGTGCACTGTAATTACAGAATGTTTGAATTATATGATGGAGCAGATGTTTGTATAGATCGCTGGTTTGGTGGTGGCACAGACCTTACACCCTATTATCTTTTTGAAGAAGATGCTCAACATTTTCATCAGGTTTATCAAAATTGTTGCGATGCATTTAATCCTACATTTTATCCTCAATTTAAAATGGATTGTGATAACTACTTTGTAAACCATCACAGGCAAGGTGAACGCAGGGGTATTGGCGGCATATTTTATGATTATCAAAGACCCAGTGAAGATATGGATACTACAAAGTGGATAGCCTTTGGCATGCGTTGTGGTTACGCATTTACCGAAGCCTACATACCTATTGTAAATAAAAGAAAAAATACGAATTATACTGCTGCGCAGAAATACTGGCAGGAGATAAGAAGAGGTAGATATACTGAGTTTAATTTGGTGCATGACAGGGGTACTATTTTCGGTTTGAAAACAAATGGAAGAACAGAAAGCATTTTGATGAGCCTGCCTCCCACTGTTCGCTTTGATTATAACTATCAACCAAAAGCAGGTAGTGAAGAAGATAAACTACAGCAGGTTTGTCTGCATCCAAAAGATTGGCTAAACTAATGTGGCATTTTATTTTTGAATAGGAAATTTATGTAGATTTTTCCAAGCGTAAAATTTTCAAATTGTATAGGCATTACGAATTAATACATCATTAAAAATATTATATGTTATTACCACATCGCCCACGCATACTTCGAAAAAATGAAGTGATCCGCAACCTGTTAGCAGAAACAAAACTGCAACCTCAGGATTTTATAGTTCCTCTTTTTATAGATGAAGGGGAAGATGTAAAAATAGAAATTGCTTCTATGCCGGGTTATTACAGATGTAGCTTAGATCATACATTGAGCACCGTTAAAGAGCTATGGAATATGGGGCTGCGGGCTGTATTACTTTTCGTAAAGGTGAAAGATGAGGAAAAAGATAATTCCGGGCATGCCGCATCAAACCCTGACGGGCTGATGCAAAGGAGCATTAAAGAGATAAAAAATATATTTCCTGAAATGATCATCATGTCAGATGTAGCTTTAGATCCTTATTCATTGTATGGACATGATGGCATTGTAGAAGGTAGCGAAATCATAAATGATGAAACAGTATATGCATTGGTGCAAATGAGCCTTAGCCATGCCGCCTGCGGAGCAGATTTTGTGGCCCCAAGCGATATGATGGATGGACGTGTAGGTGCTATAAGAGAAGCGTTGGAAGAAAATGGATATAGCCGCACCGGCATCATGAGTTATAGTGTAAAATATGCTTCCAGTTTTTATGGCCCATTTAGAGATGCTTTGGAAAGTGCACCGGGCTTTGGCGATAAAAAAACTTATCAAATGAATACTGCCAATAGAATAGAAGCCCTGCGGGAAGTGCAATTAGATGTGCAGGAAGGTGCAGATATTGTAATGGTAAAACCGGCACTTGCATATTTAGATATAATAAGAGAAGTAAAAAACAGTGTACATATACCCGTTAGCGCTTACCAAGTGAGTGGTGAATATGCCATGATAAAAGCTGCCGCTGCTCATGGATGGATTAATGAAGATTTAGCCATTTTAGAAACACTTACATCCATCAAAAGAGCAGGTGCAGATTTAATAGCTACTTATTTTGCAAAGGATGCAGTAAGATTATTGAGATGATTGGTTGTGGGTGTATCAACAGTTCAAGAGAATAATATTATTGGGCAGGACGAAATATGCATTTACCTCTACTTATCTCTTAGTGTTAGCAATTCTGCATGAGTTTCATGCATACAATCAGTTTTCAATCATTTACACTGTGTGGTTGCATAACACCCTGCACCTCAAAATTAATTTACGTTTCTGAATTATTTTTGTAGAAAAAAAATATCAATCAGTTTCCATTTTCCTGCTTTTGGGTTTAATTGAGAATACTATACATACTAATCTATATAAGGAGCAGTTTTCAAGATGCTAAGTCAAAGGATGATTCAAAAAACTGTTACTTTAATTATCTAATCAAATAAAAAAAGGCCCAAGGGCCTTTATAAATAAAACTATACCATCTTAATCCAACACATGTAAACTTTCGCTGATGATACCCACACATTCCATAATTTGCTCTTTATTGATGACTAATGGAGGAGCAAATCGAATCTTATCTCCATGTGTAGGTTTGGCCAGCAATCCTCTTTCTTTTAATGCCATACAGAGTTCCCATGCGGCTTCCGGATTGCTATGTTGAATGACGATAGCATTCAACAATCCCCTACCCCTTACCAAACTGATATGTGGTGAGGATAAGGCCTCCAACTCCTTTCTTAGCAAAGAACCCATAGCTTCTGAATTTTCGGTAAGCCTTTCATCTTTTAGGATCTGTAAAGCTTCTATGGCAATAGCACAGGCAAGCGGATTACCCCCATAGGTACTTCCATGCTCTCCTGGTTTTATGTTCAGCATTATTTCATCATCTGCCAGTACAGCACTTATTGGAATGGTGCCGCCACTTAGGGCTTTGCCCAATATTAAAATATCAGGACGCACATCATCATGGTCGCAGCAAAGCATTTTGCCCGTACGGGCAAGACCAGTTTGTATTTCATCACCAATAAACAATACCTGATAGGCATCACAAAGTTGTTTTGCTTTTGCAAGATAACCATCATCAGGCACCATTACGCCAGCTTCACCCTGAATGGGTTCTACTAAAAATCCTGCCACCGTTTTATCTTCCATGGCCAGTTGCAAGGCATTGATATCATTATAAGGTACCGCAACAAAACCCGGCATTATAGGGCCAAATCTTGCGTAAGCAGAAGGATCAGAACTAAAAGAAATAACAGTACTAGTGCGTCCATGAAAATTTTGGGTGCATACAATTATTTTAGCCTCATTATCAGGAATTTTTTTATTGTCATAGCCCCATCGGCGGCAAAGCTTTATAGCTGTTTCTACTGCTTCTACTCCTGTATTCATAGGCAGTACTTTATCATAGCCAAAGTATTCAGTAATATATTTAGCATAATCTCCCATGAGGTTATTATGAAAGGCCCGGCTGGTAAGGGTGAGCTTGCCTGCCTGCTCTCTTAGCACTTCTACAAGACGTGGATGACAATGGCCTTGATTTACGGCACTGTATCCACTCAAAAAGTCATAGTAGCGTTTGCCATCTACATCCCACATAAATACACCTTCACCTCTTTCAAGTACTACCGGCAGTGGATGATAATTGTGGGCACCATATTTTTCTTCGAGTTCTAAATAATGCAGCGATTTATCTGAAATAGTTTGTGTAAGCATAAAATAATTTTTGAAAAAATGAAAATAAAAAAGACAGAAAAATACTCCCCGTTGTGCAAACGGGTCATCAAACCATTATCATTGGTGATCTAAAAAATCGAGATTCTGATGTAGAAATTTCATTTGAAGACTGCAAATATAGGTGTGGGATTCCAATTTTTTCCAAATCATTGCTTTCAGTAAAACGATGAAACCTTTTTTTGTAAGTTCGCCACCTAAAAATTGTTTGAAATGAAAAGAATATGTACTGTTTTATTTTTTGTATGTATCACGCTGATAAAAGCATCTGCTGATGAAGGTATGTGGTTGCCTATGCTACTTGGTCAGCAAGTTTATCAGGATATGGTAAAGAGAGGATTAAAGCTCAAACCTGAGCAGCTTTACAGTATGAACAAAGCCAGTATCAAAGATGCCATCGTGATATTTGGTGGTGGATGTACAGGCGAAATTGTCAGTAGCAAAGGGCTCATTTTTACCAATCACCATTGTGGATATGGAGCCATTGCAAGTGCCAGTTCTGTAGATCACAACTATCTGCAAGATGGAATCTGGGCCACTGATATGAAAATGGAAATTCCTTCCGAAGGATTATCCATAAAGTTCCTCAATAGAATCGAAGATGTGTCGCAGCGGGTGATGGATGCATTAGGCAATAGCACAGGTACAGACCGTACAAAAAAGTATAGCGAAATATCAGCAGCCATTGTAAAAGAAATAACCGGTGGAGATGAATTCAAATCTGCCGTTGTTACTTCCATTTTCAAAGGAAAACAATATTTACTGTATGTGTATGATGTGTATAAGGATATCAGATTAGTAGGTACACCTCCTGAAAGTATTGGAAAATTTGGCGGTGATACTGACAACTGGGAATGGCCACGCATACCGGTGATTTCTCCGTATTTAGGGTTTATATGAGTGCAGATGGTAAGCCAGCAAACTATAACGCATCAAACATTCCCTATAAACCAAAATATTTTTTACCTGTAAGCATCAAAGGATTAAACGATGGTGATTATAGTATGATATTCGGTTATCCCGGCAGTACCAATCGTTATGAAGTATCCGACGGTATAAAATTGGCAACTGATATCAACAACCCTACGTTGGTTAAACTCAGAGATATGCGTTTGAAATATATGTTTGATGAAATGAAAAAAAGCCCCGCAACAAAATTAAAATTGGCCAGCGAGTATGCAGGCATTGCCAACTATTGGAAGTTTTTTGATGGAGAAACAAAGCAACTCATAAAGTATGATATTTATGGACAAAAGAAAAAGTCTGAGCAGGCCTATCAGCAATGGGCCACAGGAAAATCAGAATATGAAAATGTGCTCAATGACTTTCATACCAATTATTCAGCATGGAACCCATATGCCATGCACCGCATGTATATCAATGAAGGCATCAATGGCTGCAGGTTGATACAAGCAGCATCAGCATGGCAAAATGCGGCCACGGCACTCGGCAAAAAAGATTTGTCTGATGAGGAAAAGAAAAAAGTAATGGATGCAGCAACAGCCGGACGCAAATCATATCTGGAAAACAATGATATTAATGCAGACAGAAATATATTAGGTGCAGCCATCATGATGTTTTTATCAGATATAGACGCCAGTCAGCAGCCCAAAGATTTTTATAGCAATCTTTTCAAAAAATACAATAGCTTAGAGCAAAGTCCATTTAGGGCTTATGCAGCAGATGTATTTGCCAATACCATGATGATTGATGACAAAAAATGGGAAGCATTCAAAGCCAATCCTTCAGTGGAAGCGCTAATGCAAGACCCAGCCTATCAGGTCGTACAGGCATTTATAAAAAATTATACAGATAACTATGCTCCAAAATACAATGAATTTTTAGCAAAAAATAATGACTTGGGCCGGGCTTATGTAAAAGGTCTTTTTGATATGGATCCTGAGCACATGAACAAAACATATCCTGATGCAAATTTTACTATGCGAGTATCCTATGGCAATGTAAAAAGCTATCATCCAAAAGATGCAGTTATGTATGATTATGTGTGCACATTGGATGGCGTAATGGCCAAATACAAACCAAAAGATTACGAGTTTGATTTACCACAAAGTTTAATCAATGCCTGGCAATCCAAAAATTATGGACAATATAAAGATGCACTGCGCAATGATATTGTGGTATCTTTCATCACCACAAATGATATAACCGGTGGCAATAGCGGCAGCCCCGTTTTAAATGCCAAAGGAGAATTGATAGGCCTTGCATTCGATGGCAACTATGAAGCCCTTAGTCATAAGTTAGCATTTGACAAAGACCTCAATCGTACAATATGTGTAGATGTACGCTATGTGCTATGGTGTATGGATATACTGGGTGGTGCCAAAAATTTGATCAGTGAATTACAATTAATGAAATAAAATATTCAAAAAATAAAAAGAGGCTTACTTTGTGTGAGCCTCTTTTTTTTGGTATAAACCGATATTCCTTTCAGGTAAATTATCATATAAATTTGTTATTCAAAGAAAGGAATATTTTAGCCCTACGGGCAATGATGAAGGAGTATAAAATCTTTAATCATATTGCTTTTAATAGCTTTTAATTTCAATCAAAAATGAAGTTGATAATGCTGATGACGCTCCCAACAGCAATGCTTATACACCACAAAAAACCTGGTTAAAAAGCTATACTAAGCCACCTATACAACACTATCATCCTGCATGGCACGGCGATGCTGAACAACGTATAGCCAAAAGCACCAGTTCGTTTAATTTTATATGCCTTTATGGATGTAAAAAGGCTTATTGCAGAGGGTTTTCGGCTATAGGTCTAAATGTTAGGCGGCTGGCTTTTTCACTGCATAATCTTACTCTTCTGAAAATCTATTAAGGACTGTCATTGCCATTTCAGCGTCTATTTTGTCAACAAAAATATGGTCGTGAAAATAACCTGCAACTACATTACAACTAATTTTTTCATTAGTTAGTGCTTTTGAAAAAGCTGCTGTTAGTCCAATCGCTTCTAATGAAGAATGTACTGTTAATGTAATCCAAGATGCAATAAATGTATAGTCAAGTTGAAGTTTGTCAGCAACTTGCTTTTCTAAAACAATTGTAAGTCCTTCAACTTCCTTAAAAAACAAAATAATTTTAGTTAAATCAACTTCGTTTAAGCTTTTGGTTGTACAAAATACATAGTCGCCAACATTTAGCTTTGGCTTTAACGTTTTCAATAATTTGTCTAATTCTTTTTCTCCTGTCATTAGTTATTGCGTTTGAAATAATTTATTAGTCCCAAAGTTGAAACAATTGTCCAAGAGCCTTCAAAAACTATAAAAGGGAAATACTTTAAAAGCACCTAGGCAAAACAAGCTATTTCTCTCCAAATGCATTTAAAAGCAAGTACGTCAAGCTGTCTTTTTTAATAATGTCACTTAAGTTTAGAAAATATGCAACTAATAATATTGTTACTCCAATAAACCCTATCCAATCTGTATGTGTCATTACGAAGTTTCATTTGTGCTTGCCACCAACGCCAGTCTGTCTAAAAACCAATTTTAAAAGTGCAAGAATAAGAAAAAATGGGCCATT
>ERZ650309.174-NODE-174-length-32131-cov-5.373924_pt1 | contig 32131 bp, 28 predicted proteins | sample MGYA00376245_ERZ650309 | MGnify/ENA primary metagenome ERZ650309 (study PRJEB26733, sample SAMN07839294) | wastewater metagenome | biome: urban; feature: wastewater treatment plant; material: waste water | place: USA: North Carolina | collected 2016-04-26 ... | reverse complement strand
ATGGTCAACCGACAGCGCACTATCACCGCTGGTACAAATGGCTGAATCCGGAAGTCGCTTCTACAGCAGCAGCAACCGCCGGCCAAGTGGCACAAACGCTGGTTGCCGGAGTCGAACAAATTGCGCACACGGCTTCGAATGTGCTGTCCGAAGTGATTGACCAAATCACCGAACCGATCAAACCCAAGCGCGCTCGCAAACCCGCCGAGAAAGAAACTAAAGCGGCTCCCAAAGCCGCCAAGAGTGCGAAAGCCACCAAAACAACGAAAAAGTAGTTCGTTAAAAAAACCGCGCCACCTTATAAGCAATTCGGCGGCGCGGTTTCTTTCCGTCTTCAGATTCAGATTCGCCCTTTACTCCTGGCCAAGCCATCGAAAATTTCTATCGCTTTCGCCACACTCAATTAAGGCAATTTCGATAACCGATCGCGAGCAATGTTTGCATCGTTTGTTTGCGGAGCCATTTCGGCAGCGCGTTGATACTTCAGTTTGGCTTCAGCAAGATTGCCGCTTAGCTCTAATGCTTGCGCCAGACTCAGCATCCCCTGTTGATGCGATGGTTGGGCGTTGGTGAGTTGCGTCAGAATGGCGATGGCTTCCTGGGTGCGGTTGGTTTTCCGGTAAACTTCGCCAAGCGTATAGAGCATGACGGGATTGCCCGGCTGTGTTCTACGGACTTGTTCCAGTTGCTCTTCGGCTTCTTTCAATCGGTTCTGGTTGTTCATGACCGTCGCCAGATTGATGCGCGGTTCGGCGTAATCAGGCTTGTAATTCAACGCATTTCGATACGCGGCTTCGGCTTGTTGCATCTTGCCTTGTTGCTGATACACCCAGCCCAGGTAGTAATGCGCTTCGGTGTAATTGGCTTGTTCGGCGACGGCTTGCAGCAAGGGAGATTCGGCTTCGGCAAATCGGTTTTGTTTGGCCAGCGAATCGGCCCAGTTGTAAAGCGTTTGCGTGTAACGCGCGCCGTTGGCGACGGCCTGGCTGTAATACCGCTCGGATTCCACAAAGTTATTTCGTTTGTAATAAATGTCGCCCAGATTCGACATGGCGTCGAAATAGTCCGGTTTTGCGGCGATGGCTTGGCGATATAACTTTTCGGCCTCTGCTTCGTTCGAGTGGTTGGAATAGTAAGCCGCCAGATAATTCAGCAAAAACGGCCGGCCCGGCGCAAATTGCAGCGAATGCGTCGCCATCGTCAAATCGTTCTGCCACGTCAGGTTTTGAGCAAACGTCATCCCGGACAAAACGACAACAATCAAGATGGCGGCGGCGAAAACCAGTTTTTTCGCCGAACCGCTGGCACGGTTGTACAGCCAGACGATCCCCATTGCCGCCAGCACGCAAAAACCTACGGATGGCAAATAAAGATAACGGTCATGGATGATAGACTCTTCAGGGTTGAACGCTTTCAGGTTCAGCACGGGCAGCACAAATAAAAACGCCCAAGCCAAGGCCAGCAATCCGATTTTCGATTTCCGAACCAGCCACAAACTGACCGCCAGCACTGCGGAAAACAGGAGCAACGGCAACCAGAAAGGCGGCTGACTGGGCACGTCAACGTATCCGTGGTCGTAAATTACCGACAGCGGATACGGTGCAAACAGCATTCGCACATAGGCAAACAGCACGGAAGGTTCGGTCAACAAAACCTGTTGTGAAGTAATGCCGACAGCTTTGGGTTCGGGCTTGCTGATGAAACCCAGCACGGCAATGCGCGCCGCCAAGTACAAAAATCCGGCGATCAGGAAAGGCGCGGTTCGCTGCACTACACGGCTCAGCTTGGCACCGAAAGATTCGTCGTCACTGGTTCGAAGCCATTCGCGTACCGCAACGATCCCCGCCATGACGATGGCGACTTCTTTGGTGAATAACGCCAAAAGCGCCATTCCCAAGCCAGCCAATTGCCACTTGTAGTTTGTTTCGCCTTCTTTGACAAAACGTTCGTGAAAAATCAGCGCCAGCAGCACAAACACCGTGGCCAGCGGATCGGGAACGCCTGAAGCCCAGGCGACCGATTCCACGTGGATGGGATGAATGCCGAACAAAAGCGCCGCCAGAATAGAAATTTCACGCGACAAATTCCAAGCCCGCGCCAAACGGTAAACTAAAAACGTCGCTGCCAGATGCAGCAGCAGCGAAACCAAATGCCAGCCAAACGGCGAAAATCCGAACAACTGATAATTAAGGATCAGCAGGCTGTTGAACATGGGCCGGTAATACAACCCAACGGCTTTGCTGGGATCGGAGGTCATAAATTGCCACACGCCTTGGGTAAACATGGCAGGGATATTCGCCGCCGATTGAAGCGTCGGGTTTTTCAAAATCTGGAAGCCGTCGTCATAGACAAACTCCCCAGTCAGCGAATTCAAAAACACCAGCAATGTAACGGCCAAAACCAGAATGATGGCGTTGCGCTCGGATTTCCCCGCTTTGATAGAAAACGCCTGTGTGTCAGCCGCGCGTGGCAATGCAACCGGTTTTGCTTCCGCCGCCGGTTGTTGCGGCTGTTGCTCTGTCACGGCCTCAACTTCGGTTGAGGGAGCCAGTTGGGGATTTGGGGTGAGTTTCTTTTTGCCTTTTGACTTCTTCATGTCCTGGGAACGACCTCCTGGGCGCGTGTCTTGCTTTGGGAATTTCGATTTGATTTGGCCTCTGTGCCGATACGTCTGGTATGATGTGAGGCCTGCAAGGTATACCCGCAAAGACTTTACTGTTCAAGCGCTTCAACGGAAGAGAACTTTATGGCGAAAAAGAATTCACAAAATCTGAAAGCGAATCCGCAAATTGCGACCGCTCCGCAAACAACAACTCCGACTGCTGAAGTCAGTAGTGCGAAACGCTGGCTGGCTCCGGCGGCGATGGTGCTGATGCTGGGCGCGGCAGTCGTCATCTTTTTGTATGGTGACAAACTCACCGGCAAAAACAGCCAACCGGCTTCTGCCGAACCCGATATGGGCTTGAAAGAGCCGATCAAAATGAACATCGCACAAGCCGTCATGGTCACGGTAGACCTGGATTTTGGCCGCCCCGCCACCATTCCCGAAGCCATTCAACAAATCGAACGCGGTTACCAACCAGACGATGGCGTCGGACGCACTTTTGCGGTTTTGGACGCTTATGGCGAAATGACTCCCGAAGGCAAATTGCACATGTCCATGCACGTCAGCAGCGAAAAGCCCGGGTTCGGCTCCTTGAAGTTCAAGCGCACGGGCGAAGTGCTGTGGCGGGGCCGATTCGGCAATCCGGGCGACCAACCTGCCGGGACAAAAAGCTTAACAATTATGATGGCCAATGGCGCTGGGGGAAATTATGTGCTGGATGGCGGGCGCGGAGGCAGTTCGGCGCTGGATGTTTTTCTGCAAAACTCGCAGCAAAAATTGCGTGATGTCTGGCCGGATGGCGAAGAGCGCGAATTCACGTTCATTTACAGCGCTTGCGGTTGCCCTGTGAAGGCAATGGTTCGCCGCGTAGGAGAACGAACCCAGCGAACATCTGACCTGCCCGTGATCTTCCCGGACGATCCGGCGGCAGTTCAGACAATTGGTGGCTTGATGAAGTGGTAACAGAGAACCGAATTTGATTTCATCCTAAAAACAGACAAAACCGTGATGGAATTGCGAGCCAATGACAGAAACTGTACTCTCAAAAAACGGCATAACAATTCGACTTACGGACGAACGCTGGGCGCACATTACTGAAGAGCATTGCGAATTAGCTGGGTTGCGGTTCGAGGTTTTGGAAACAGTCACTAATCCTGGTGACATTTATGCAGGAAATGCTGGCGAATTGTTAGCCGTCCGCGAAATCGAAGCCGGAAAATTTCTGGTGGCGGCGTACCGAGAACTGGCGACGGATGGTTTTATCATCACTGCCTTTCTGACACGCCGCATCAAATCACTGGAAAGGAGAAAATTGATATGGCCTCTATCGAATTAGAACATTACACCAAATTGATGCCAACGGTATTGGGTACCCCGCATCGCTATTTGTGGTCGTCTTACGATGTGGAAGCTGACGTGTTGTATATCAACTTCAAAAAACCAGGTGTTGCCACAGATAGTGAGCTAACTGATGACGACGTAATCATCCGCTATGAAGATGAAGAGGTCATCGGATTAACCGTCTTGCATGCAAGCCAGCGGTAAAAAGCAGTGCAGAGGAACGAATGGCGCAGATGGAAGATTCCATTGCGCCATTCATTTGTCTATGAAGTGCTGACCTATTTACCTGACCGTACCCTTGCCACTGCCGCTTGCCAGCCTTCGTACAGCCGTTCGCGCTCGGCTTTCTTCATTTTCGGCTCAAAGCGTTTTTCGACCTGCCATTGACCGGCAATCTCTTTTTCGCTTTTCCAGAATCCAACCGCCAAGCCCGCCAGATAAGCAGCGCCCAGCGCCGTCGTTTCTGTAATCACAGGCCGCACCACCGGAATTCCCAGAATGTCCGCCTGGAACTGGCAAAGGAAATTGTTCTGTGTGGCTCCGCCATCTACACGCAATTCTTTTGCCTTGATGCCGGAATCTTTCTGCATGCATTCAACCACGTCGCGCGTTTGATAGGCCATGGCCTCCAGCGACGCGCGCGCCAAGTGCGCGCGTGTTGCACCGCGCGTCAATCCGACCACGGCTCCGCGAGCGTCCTGGTCCCAGTATGGCGCGCCAAGCCCAACAAACGCCGGAACGAAATACACGCCATTGGTATCATTGACGGAAGTCGCCAGCGCTTCGGTATCAGCAGCGTTTGCGATGATGCCAAGCCCATCGCGCAGCCATTGCACGGCGGCTCCGGCGACAAAGACTGACCCTTCCAGCGCATACTGAGTTTCCTTGCCCGTGCGCCAGGCGATGGTCGTCAGCAATCCGTTTTTCGAAGCATTGGCCGACGCGCCTGTATTCATCAGCAAAAAACATCCTGTGCCGTACGTGTTTTTCATCATGCCAGGTTTGAAGCAGCCTTGACCGAACAGCGCGGCTTGCTGATCTCCGGCGTCACCTGCGATTGGAATCGGCGCGCCCAGCAGGTCAGGATCGGTTTCGGCGTATACCTCCGAAGAGGATTTCACCTCAGGCAACAGCGAAGCCGAAATGCCCAGCTTCTTCAAAATCTCGCTGTCCCATTGCTGTTTGCGGATGTTGTACAACAATGTGCGCGAAGCGTTCGACACGTCTGTGACATGCGCCTTACCTTTGCTCAGGCGATGAATCAACCAGGTATCCACTGTGCCAAACGCCAATTCTCCGGCGGCGGCTCTTTTGCGGCTGCCTTTGACGTTGTCCAGGATCCAGGCCACTTTCGTTCCCGAAAAATACGCGTCCGTCACCAACCCGGTTTTGCTGCGAATGACGCGGTCGAATTTTTCCTTTTTCAGCTTTTCGCACATGGCGGCGGTGCGGCGGCATTGCCAGACAATGGCGTTGTGAATCGCAGCATTTGCAGCGCGATCCCAGACGACTGTGGTTTCTCGTTGATTGGTGATGCCGATGGCGGCAACGTCTTTCGCTTTGACGTTGGCTTTCGACAGCGCTTCGCGCGCGCAATACAACTGCGAATTCCAGATGTCTTCGGGATTGTGTTCGACCCAACCGGGTTGTGGAAAGATTTGCGGAAATTCCTGTTGCGCAACGCTGACAATCCGGCCAGCGCGATCAAACAGAATGGCACGCGAAGAAGTCGTGCCCTGGTCCAAAGCTAAAACGTATTTGGGCATAGTCCGATGTCACCTCTGACAAATTTGATTTGAACTGCTTGGTTAATGTGTCTCGTTGGTTTTGTTTAGTTGCCGTGGTACTTTTCCTGCTCTCCTGGGTTTTGTCAACGATCTGACTGCATTCAACTTCAACATGAGGCTTAAAAGATGTTTGGTGATCTAGGCTTGGCGCTGTCATCAGCGGATGGCGGAAATTTATTTTTGACCTTGTTTGTTATGTTTGTCGCCGCAAAATTGGCGGCGGAGCTTTTTGAGCGGCTGAAACAGCCAGCCGTCGCCGGGGAAATTCTAGCTGGAATTGTCATCGGGCCAAGCCTGCTGCATCTGGTCGAGCCAACCGAAATCACCAACACGCTGGCTGAAATCGGCGTCATTTTTCTGCTGTTTCTGGTCGGCCTGGAAACCAAACCGGCAGCCATTTTCCGCGTCGGGGGGCGCGCGACAGTGGTCGCCGTGCTGGGTGTGATTGTGCCATTTGTGTTTGGCTATCTGCTGTTATTGGCTTGGGGAGAAGCGCAGATTGAGGCGATTTTCACTGGCTCGGCGATGGTTGCCACTTCGGTGGGCATTACCGCTCGGGTGCTGGGGCAAATGGGATTGCTGAATCTGGAAGTCAGTCGAATCATCCTGGGCGCGGCGGTAATTGACGACATTCTTGGCTTAATCATTCTGGCTGTGGTCAGCAGCATGGCCAAAGGCGGAATCAATTACACACAGATTGCCGTGACGGCTGGTTTGGCCATCGGATTTACGCTGCTGGTGGTTTTTGTCGGCGCGCGCGCGGTCAACAAACTTCGACCAAAAGTTGAAAAGCTCAAGGTCGGCCAATCGCAACTGGTCTTTGGATTGTCGTTGTGTTTGGGATTGGCAATGGTCGCGCATTACATTGGCGTGGCGGCCATCATTGGCGCGTTTCTGGCCGGAATGGCTTTGGCCGAATCCGTCGAAGGAACCGATATGCCCCATCAGGCAGAGGCCGTCACCGAATTTTTGCTGCCATTTTTCCTGACCAACATCGGCATGCAATTAAAGCTGGATGCGCTGTTTACCCGAAGCGCCATTTTACTGGCAGCGCTCATCACGCTGCTGGCGGTAATTTCCAAACTGATCGGCTGCGGCCTGGGCGTGCTTTCCATGGGGAAGAAAAAAGTCTTGCAGGTTGGTATGGGAATGGTTCCGCGCGGAGAAGTCGGCATTGTCGTCGCCCAAATTGGACTCGGTCTGGGTGTCATCAGCGATTCGGTTTTTGGCGTTGTGCTGTTTATGGCTGTGGCCACTACGTTGATCGCTCCGCCTTTCCTGGCTCAATTATTCAAAGACGAAAAGCGCGTGGATGAAGAAGAAATTCTTCCGCTTTCTTCGCTTTCATAACGCAAAACCATGTCTTCAATCACGTTTGAAATCATTGCCATCTTCTTTTTGCTGATCGCCAACGGCGTTTTTGCCATGTCGGAAATGGCCATCGTTTCCGCGCGCAAAGCCCGGTTAAAACAACGCGCCGACCAGGGAGACAAAAAAGCCGTCGCGGCATTGGCGCTGGCGGATTCGCCCGGGCCGTTTCTGTCCACAGTCCAGGTTGGCATCACGCTGGTGGGAATTCTGGCCGGCGCATTCGGAGGTTCGCGCATTGCGGAGCGCGTTGCGCCTCGCCTGACGCAGTTGCCTTATGTTGGCCAATACAGCGAAGAGATCGCATTCGCCATCGTCGTCGCCATCATCACGTATTTCTCGCTGGTCATTGGCGAATTGATTCCGAAACGATTGGCGCTGAGAAACGCCGAAGGCATTGCGGTGGCGGTGGCTTCGCCCATGGCCAAATTGTCCCGCGTGGTTTCGCCGTTAGTGAATGTACTGGATCGTTCGACGGACGGAATGTTGCGCTTGTTTGGTTTGCGCGAAGAACCGGAGGCTCCCGTCACTGAAGACGAAATCAAAATTTTGATCGAACAGGGCATTCACGCGGGCGTGTTCGTCGAAACCGAACGCGATATGGTCGAGCGTATTTTTCATCTGGCCGACCGCCGCGTCAGTGAACTAATGATTCCACGCACAGACATGGTTTGGCTGAACATTGACGATTCGCCGGAAGAAATTGTTTCGGCCATCGCGGGCAGTCCGCATTCGCGCTTTCCTGTTGCCGGAGGCTCGCCGGACAATGTAATGGGCGTCGTCCAGGTCAAAAATCTGTGGGCGCAAACCGTCGCCCGCAAGCCCGTTGATCTGAAAGCCGTAATGGAAAAACCGCTCTTTTTGCCGGAAAGCACCCACGCATTTCGCGCGCTGGAATCATTTCGCCAATCGCGGGCGCAAATGGCGCTGGTGGTGGATGAGCACGGCGGCATTGAAGGTCTGGTGACGCTGAACGACATTCTGCAAGCCATCGTCGGCGATTTGCCCAATGAAGGCGCTGCAATTGAGCCGCAGATCAAACAGCGCGAAGACGGGTCTTTTCTGGTAGATGGTGCGCTGGCAATCGCTGAGTTCAAAAAGCATTTCGACATCAAACAGCTTCCGGGCGAAGAGGGCGATTGGTATCAAACCCTGGGCGGATTCGTCATGACGCACCTGGGCAAAATCCCTCACGTGGCGGATCAATTTGAATGGAATGGACTGAAGTTTGAAGTTCTGGACATGGATCGCAACCGCGTAGACAAGCTGCTGGTCAAACAGTTGGCAACGAACGAAAGCGAATAAAAAAAGCGCAGCAGTCTTTTTTTGACTGCTGCGCTTTTTTTTGTCTTGCCGGATCGTGTCAACGCGAAGCCGTCGCGCCATTTGGCTTCAACCACTGATCAAACCAATCCAACACAGTCTTGTACCAAAGCTCGCTGTTCTGTGGCTTCAGCACCCAATGACCTTCATCCGGAAAGTACAGCAGCTTCGACGGAACGCCTTTGCGTTGCAGCGTCGAAAATAACTGAATGCCTTCGCCGATCGGAACGCGGTAATCCAATTCGCCGTGCACGACCAGCGTCGGCGTTTTGAACTTCGCGGCGTGCAGATGCGGCGACCATTTCGCATACAACTCCGGATGTTCCCACGGCGTGCCTTTGAATTCCCATTCCTGGAACCAAAGCTCTTCGGTGGCATACATGCTGGTCGCATTGAAAATTCCCGCGTGCGAAACGAAGGCTTTGAACCGGTCGGTGTGTCCCAACATCCAGTTCACCATGTAACCGCCATAAGAACCGCCCGCCGCTCCGATCCGCGCCGGGTCAACGTAGCCTTGGTTGATGACGTAATCCACACCTTTCATCAAATCGTCATACACGGCTCCGCCCCAATCTCCGCTGATCTGTTCGGTGAAAGCCTGGCCATAACCGGTCGAACCGTGCGGATTGATCATCACGGTCACGTATCCGCGAGCCGCCCACATCTGCGCGTTCCAGCGGTAGCCCCAATTATCCAGCCAAGCTCCTTGCGGCCCGCCGTGAATCAACAACACCATCGGATACTTTTTGGATTTGTCGAATTGCGGAGGTTTGACGATGAATCCGTGAATCCGCGACGGTTTGCCGGGACCGATGTCAGAAGAAGCTTTGACCTTGCCAAGTTTGGCGGTGCGCATCACAGCCGCTTTTGCGCCATCGTATTCGAAATCTTCCGCCGGATTCAGATCAAGCTGTCCCAACAATCCTGCGTTTGTATTTGTCAGTTGGTGAGCGTTGCTGCCATCAGCATTTGCGACAAATACTTCGGCAGGCATCGTCAAGCTGGATCGCGTGAACGCCAGCATTTTGCCATCGCCGGAAAGCGAAATGCCGTTGCTGGAAGTTTTGGCAATCAGTGATTTTACGTTGCCGCTCCCGGAGTTTTGGATCGAAATCGAGCCGATCAATTCGCGGCCCGCATCTTCCGCGCCGATGATCAAACTTTGGCTGTCGGGCGACCAGACCATTTCACCTACGTTGCGATCAAACCCGACGGTCAGTTCTTTAGTCGCGCCGGTCTGGCGGTTGTACAACATCAGTTTGAACCGGTCGGCTTCGTATCCGGCACGTTCCTGCGAACGGTACGCAATCCATTTGCCGTCGGGCGAATAGCGCGGCGTGCTGTCATAACCTTTGTTGGTTCCGGTGATGCGCTTGGCTTCGCCGCCCGCCACCGGAACAAGAAACAGATCGCTGTTGGTGCTGGTGGCTTCGACTTTATCTGTGTTGCGCGAAAAGCAAAGCTCTTTGCCATCCGGAGAAATGTCGTATGCCAGCGGATCGCCCAGCGAAAATGGAGGCGAATCGAAATCGCCTGGTGTTACATCTTTGGGTTCGCCGCCATCAGCGGCAATCACGAACACGTGCGAACGTTTGCCGAGTTTGAATTCGCTCCAATGGCGATACAGCAACCGGTCGGCGATGACGGCTTTGACCTTGCTGGCGTCGGCAGCTTCAGCTTTTTGCGCAGTGCATTTCAGGTCTGCGCATTCGGGATACACTTCGGTCGAAAATGCGAACGTCTTCCCATCGGGCGACCAGGTGAAATCAGCGACTCCCAGCGGGACGTTGCTGACTTTGCGCGGATTCGATCCGTCGGCACCTGCGACATAAATCTGCGGCGCTCCGTCGCGTGACGAAAGAAACGCGATCCATTTGCCATCGGCTGACCATCGCGGCGTGTCATCGTTGCGATTGGACGAAATCAGGGTAAAGCCATTCCCGCCATACGTTGGCATCACCTGAATGCTGCGTTTGCCTCGATTGGCCTGCTTGTCAATTGAGTTGACGACATAGGCGACAAAGCGCCCGTCCGGCGAAATCTGCGCATCGGCCACACGCTTCATCGAAATCAGATCGTCAAAAGTGATGGGGCGCTTTGACTGACCTGTGACACCCAAACTAATTGCCGTTATTGCTAGAAGCAGACAAATTGTTTTTCCAAACTGTTTCATAAACATTCCTCCGTAAAATTACTTCAGCGGCAGAAACTCAACTCGATTGATCCATTCGGAAAATTCAGAAGCGCCAGCGATGATTTCCAGATCGTCTATACACTCGCCGATTGAAATGTTGAGTTGATGCGCATAAATGATTCCAGCGAATTCGAGTCCAGACTGTTGCCGAAGCTTTGCCTCACGCAGCAAATCATCGTCCTGAGTAAAAAGCACTCTTCCCAATTCGCCAGCTCGATCAAGCAACAACGGGTCAGCCAATCTTCGCCTGCCATCTTCTTGCGCAGTTAAGACATTAACTCCACGCAACCTTAACCCCTCTGTGACTGCCCGGCGAACGTGAACATCCATGTAGAATTTTATTGATAAGCTCGACATAGCCAGACAATGAAGCAGCAGTAACAGTAGAGCCTCTAAAAGTGGGATGCCCACACAATGCATTTAAGTTGAAGAAATTCTCTCAGAAATCCTTCTTCAAGAAACTTCTTTCCGACTTCTTTTTATCTCTAACAATCGTTGCCGCAGAGGAGACGCTGCTTCTTTTGCAGCCGCCTCATTTGCTGCAAACCAGCGGCGTTGAATTTCGGAGTCCATCTCCAATTGATGATCGTAGTAATAAGCCAGCGCCGCATGGATTTGAGCCAAAGATAGGTGTGGGTACTGAAAGTGCATCTCTTCCGGGCTGGAGCCATGAGCCAACTTGTCGAGAGCGACTTCGATCACTTTGGTGTTTGCCTCGCTAATCCAGGCAACACCGTTTTCATCAATTTCGATATGTGAAACTGCTGCAGCTACCATTGTTCTACCTCCTACTGTCCCCTGCCAGCCGCTTTGGCCGCAGCTTTCGCTCCGGCGGGTTGCCGTTTGTGAGCGTTGAACCAGTCAAAAATGTCTTTGAAGGCTGGAACCGCAATATCAATGTGGTTGCCGCCAGGAACTTCGATGTATTTGATTTCGGTTCCCAGGTCTTTTCCGGCTTTGACCATCTTGCGCGATTCTTCGACGGAAACGGTCGGGTCTTTGTCGCCATGAATAACGATCCAGGGAATGTGCGCAATCTTCTTCAAGCCCATCATCACAAACGGCTGGCCACCGCCGGAAATCGGCGCGATGGCGGCAAACAAATCCGGGTTATTGACCGCGACCGACCACGAACCGTAGCCGCCCATCGAATGTCCCATCAGGTACACGCGGTCTTCATCAATGGAATAATCGCGCTTGATGGCTTTGAGCACGTCAATCACATCGGTTTCTGCTGGCCCCATGTACATCGAAGCCGGCGCACGGCCTTTCGGGCAGACAACCAGATAACCGCGAGCTTCGGCAATGCGTTTGAGTTCGCCGTTGTTGTATACGGCACTGGCAAAGAATGAGTTTTCATCCTGTCCCATTCCGTGCAGTGCGACGACCAATGGCCATTTCTTTTTAGCGTCGTAATTTGTCGGGACGTAAAACCGATAAGGCTGGAAGGATTTGTCTACGGCGGATTGATAGGCCCACTGAATGTCTCCGCGTCTGGTTTTGAGCGGGTTTTCGCCTGTGGCGATCAGGTCCAACAAGGCATTGGCTTCGGCGATGGCTGTTTTCAAATCCGTGCGCACAACAGACATTTGCCCGGAATTGACCAAATCAATTAACGACGCGTTGTATTCAGCGACAGCCAGCGCCGTAATCAAGGAGCTATTGCGCTCTTCCATATCCTTGCGGAACGCCGCCGCGCGCGTTTTCAGCAAGCCTGCCTGCACATTCACATCCCGCGCGATGCGGATGGAATTCGACTTGTACAGCAACTCCTCGTTCTTCGGCGATAACTTGACGACGATTTCGTAATTGCCGTCGGGTAAGTCCGGAATTGTGGCTTCCTTCACCAGCGGTTTGCTGAAGTCGGCTTCAATATCCGCAAGGGGTTTCAACTCTTTCAGCGTTTCCTGTTTGCCGTTTTTGGTAACAGCGATGGACAGCGCGCCTTTCAATTTCCCATCAACGGGTTCGTCCAAGGTGAAGATTTGCGACAGCGTGACTTTCACCTTGTCGCCCGGATCGAACACAGACTGCTCCAACTTGACGACCGTTCCTTCCGTCAGAGCAATTACAGGAGTCCAAGCCCTGTTTTGCATCAGCGCCAAGCCGTGAGTCATGTGCTTGAGAGCTTCGCCGTATTTTTTATCGTTGTTGGCTGCGCGGGCTTTGGCTTCCAGGTCTTCGACGACTTTGCGCGTTTCGTCGCTCATCGTCGCCTGGTTTTTCATCGTGCGATAACCGACAGACAGGCGCAAAACCTGCTGCGCGTCCTGCGCCAAGCCAGAAAATGACATCAGCGTGGCGAACGCGAATGCAAGGACAGAAAGACGTATCGAACTGAGTTTCATTGCTGTAGCTCCTCTGCGGTGATGGGTTAAATGCAGCGGCATCGTACTCTTGAAACTCGGCGGCGGGCAAATGTTGACCTGTTGCGCGAACTGTCAGTTTGCGCTTTCAGCCAGCCGTCTATCATCGGTCAGCGAGTTCCTTCGCAAGTCAAATCCGGCCAAGACGCAAACTGACAGTTCGCGCAACTTCATCGTCCGGTCGAGCCGAAACCACCTTCGGCGCGTTCCGTGTCTGCCAATTCTTCCGTCCAGATGTAATCACACATCGCGGCTTGTTCGATGATGAGCTGGGCGATGCGCTCTCCTGCATCAAAGCTGACGGTTTGCTGGCCCAAATTGATCAGCGGCACTTTTAGTTCGCCGCGATAATCGGCGTCAATGACTCCGGCCAGAACGTCTATGCCATGCTTGACCGCTAAACCGGAACGCGGAGCAACTCGGCCATAAAAGCCCGGAGGAATTTCTGCCGCCAATCCCGTCGGCACCAATTTGCGTTCGCCGGCTTCCAAGGTGAACGCTTCGACACAGCAAAGGTCAGCGCCGGCGGCCAGGTTGCTGCCGCGTTGTGGCAAGCGTGCCGCTTCGTGAAGTTTTTTGATTTTGATTGGTGGGAAGTGAGTGTTGTTTTGCATGATTGATTCAAACTTCGGTGGCGTCACTGGCTGCCGCCCTGCCTGCCATATGCTGCGCGTCTTCGACTTGTTCAATTACGGGCAACTTGATGGAAAATTCGCTGCCAACGCCGACGTCGCTAGTCACGTAAGCCTCGCCGCCATGAGCGCGCGCCAAATGTTTAACGATGGCCAGCCCTAAACCTGTTCCGCCAGCTTCGCGCGATCGTGCGCGATCAACTCTGTAAAACCGCTCAAAAACTCGCGGCAAATGCTCTGCTGGAATTCCGCTGCCTGTATCGCGAACACGAATGATTTGCTGCTGTCTGTCTTCAGCAAGTTCAACGCAGACGCTCACGCTGCCGCCCGAATGATTGAACTTGATGGCGTTATCCACCAGATTGATGATGATTTGTTCCAGGCGTCGCCGGTCAGCCGTAACATAAAACTCTTCCGCGATTTGATTGTCCAGTCGAACACCGTGTTCAGAAGCTCTCGGAGTCAGCCCCGTGAACACGTCATTAACGAATTGGCGCAAGGGCAATCGTTCCGGCGTCAAGCTCACTTCGCCGGATTCGATTGCCGACAATTCCGAAACGTCATTGACCAGCGCGCGCATTCGTTGAGCGTTTCGGTGAATCGTATTCAAAAACCGCAGGCTGTTATCAGGATCATCCAACCCGCCATCAATCAGCGTTTCAGTGTACGCCGTGATCGCCGCCAACGGGGTTCGTAGTTCATGCGAAACATTCGACAGAAATTCCTGTCGAACACGCTCTAATCGTTCCAGCTTGGTGATGTCAATGAAAGCGCTGACCACGCCATCAATGCTGTCGTCGTCCAATCGGAGCGGCGCAGCGTGCAATTTCAAAATTCGTTTTTCGGCAGGACCGGCAGAAGCGCGAACTTCCAGCTTGGCTTCAACTCTTTCCCCGGTCGAAAGAACCTTTGAAAGCGTGCGATGAATTTGCGGCTCACGGCTGAGGTCAGTCAGGCGAACAATTGGCCTGGCTCCTAACCCGAATAAGGTTCGCGCGGCGTCGTTGATCAACAGAACTTCGGAATTGCGGTCGGTGATCACCAAACCTTCCGCCACGGAAGCCAGAATCGAACGCAGCAGCGTTTCGTCGCGTTCCGATTTTCCCAGGGTTTCTCGCAATCGTTGATTGCTTTGTTCGCGTTCGGTGAGCAAATGGCTTTGCTGGCGATACGCATAAAAGGCGATGATGACGGTGATGATGCCGACGACAATGATCGAAACAATGTGCGAAGTCACCACGCCCATCGTGGGAAAGAGCACGGTCTTCACTGTCTCATACAACGCGAAGAACGCGACCATCACGATTGTCGCTCGAATGATTTTTTGGCGTCGAGTAATCATTTGGGAACGCAGACAGTAGACAGCATGCAGTAGACAGTAGTCGGCATCGAAGGGTTTCGGTTTCTTTATGAATTGAAGCAGCAGGTTTTTCCCGGAAAAAGAGCAACCAGAGTGGGAACTGCATCAGCTAAAAGCTACTGACTACTGCCTACTGTATTCTGTCTACTTTCCGCCAGTTCTCTGAACCGATACCCAATCCCAATCACCGTTTCGATGCAGTTGCCACACTGGCCAAGTTTTTTCCGCAGCCCGCTGATGTGAACGTCCAGCGTGCGAGCTTCGCCGTAATATTCCAAGCCCCAAACTTGATCCAGCAATTGTTCCCGCGGAATCACGCGGCCTTTGTTGCGCGACAGAATCGAAAGCAAGGCGAACTCTTTGCGCGTCAACTTGACCGTTTGCCCCTGGCTAAAGACAGCGAAGTCGGAATAATCAATCTTCAGCATTCCGTCGTCGTAAGTTTGGGGAGCCTGGGCGTCAAACCCGGAACGTCGCAAGGCAGCTCGCACACGCGCAACCAATTCGCGCACGCTGAACGGTTTGGTCATGTAATCGTCTGCGCCCAGGTCTAGGCCACGAATTTTGTCGTGTTCTTCCGTTCGAGCAGTCAAAACGATGATCGGAGTACGGCGCGTCAACTCTTCTGTTCGGAAACGACGACACAGCTCGAATCCATTCATTCCCGGCAAATTCAAATCCAGGATAATCAAGTCCGGCGCAATCGAATTGCTCTCCGGGCGGCGCTCTTGCTCTTTGCCAAGTGCGATGTTCAGGCCTGCTTCTCCGGTCAAAGCCATTTGCGACTGGAATGCACCTTCGCGTTCCAGGTTGTAGCGAATGCTTTCAGCAATGTCCGGATCGTCTTCGATGATTAGGATGTAAGGCTTCATATTTTCGGTAGTCGGTTGCGGCTTCTATCGGCTAACGAAGGCCGATTAATTATCTGGCATGCTTTATTACCAAAGCCTCTTTCATATAAACAATCAGTTCGCAGATGTCTGTGACGTAATCGCCGATGCGTTCCAAGTGCTTTGCGACCATCAATAATCTGGCGGCTCTGCCAGCCGAAGCCGGGTCGTTCGACATAATGTCCAGTAATTCGTGAAAGATGCGGTCGTAAAGCTTGTCAATGTCATCATCACGCCCAATCACCGCGCGAGCAGTATCAGCATCGGCAGCGGCAAAGGCATCCAGCGATAACCGCAGCATTTCGCAAGCCAGCCAGCTCATTTTCGGCAAGTCGAAGTAAGGCTTGAGTTGCGGTTCGCCATTCAAATAAATCGCCGCGCGCGCGATGTTGCACGCGTGATCGGCGATGCGTTCCAAAATCGGCGTGATCTTGATGGCTGTCACCACCAACCGCAGATCGTTCGCTGCTTGAGATTGCATCGCCAGCAAGCGAACACACATTTGATCGGCTTCGAGTTCCAGCGCATCCACGCGGTCATCGTCGCGCAACACTTGCTCGGCTAATTCGGAATCGCGCTCAATCAACGAACGAGTCGCTTCGTCAATGGCGCGTTCGACTTCGCCGCCCATCAACAAGACATGGTCGCGCAATTCGTTCAGCGCGGATTCCTGCAAATTCTTCATAGCTTCTGTTGGCAATGTATTCAATGTGAAGCCGGGTTGCGCCAGCGTATTGATCGTTTCAACGACATTGAAACCTGAAATTGGCATTTGTGTCATTTGCGTTTGTGCCATTTGCGCTTCTGAAAGACAAGCTTGGTTGATTTGGGATTTTCAAGCGAGGAGTTTAACCGCACGCTTTTAAGTTCGGTTCAAGTAAACGTGAAATCCATGTAAGGTTTGCGTTAGGTTTTGCCTGCGACAGCAACCGGTTTGCTTGCCCTTGCCAGAATGACTAAGCTGCGCGCTTCATTCATTCAAACAAAGAAATTCTTGCAGTTTCCATCAATCACGAGAAAACTATGACCTACCTTTTAATCCTGATTGGCTATTCGGTGTTGATGATTGGCCTGGGCGTGTTTTGGGCACGGCGCGTCAGGGCTTCGAGCGATTTTTTTGTCGCGGGCAGAGACTTGAGCTCCGCTCTGGTTTTTTCGACTTTGCTGGCCGCAAATATCGGAGCCGGTTCGACTGTGGGAGCTGCGGGTCTTGGTTATCGTGAAGGTTTGTCTGCCTGGTGGTGGGTCGGTTCGGCTGGGATTGGTTCGCTGATCCTGGCTTTTACCGTCGGGCCGAGAATTTGGCGAGTCGCGCGCGACAACAATCTTTACACAGTCGGCGATTATCTGGAATTTCGCTACGACCGACGCGTTAAAGCGCTGGCGGCGTCATTGTTATGGATCGGCTCGCTCGCAATTCTGGCGGCGCAATTGGTGGCGATGGAGCAAATTTTCAGAGTCACCGCAGGCGTTGGCAGAACTGCCGGATGTTTGCTGGCTGCGGCTGTGATCACAATTTACTTCACGGCGGGAGGTTTGCACTCCACAGCGCGAGTCAATGTTGTGCAGATGATCGTCAAACTGTTCGGCTTTTTGTTGGCGCTGGCATTTTTATTATGGATGGCTGGCGGGTGGAGTTTGCTGAAATCAACCACCATTGCGAGCTTGCCGCCTGAAAAAACGGACGTTTATTTCGATCTTTTAGGCGGAGGCGTGTCCGGCGTGCTTGGTTATCTGGCGTTGCTGATGCCCTCTTTCATTGTGTCACCCGGAATTCTGCAAAAGATTTTTGGAGCCAGCGACGAACGCGCTGTTCGGCGAGGAGTCGCGCTGAACGCTGTTGGCTTGCTGGCATTTGCCATTGTGCCTGTGATGATGGGAATCATTGCGCGCAGCCAATTTCCGAATTTGGAAAAACCCGAATTGGCGTTGCCGCAACTTCTGACGCATTCGTTGCCGACCTGGCTTGGCGGATTATTGTTGGGCGCTTTGTTCTCGGCGGAATTGAGCGCGGCGGATGCGGTTCTGTTTATGCTGACCACTTCGCTTGGCAAGGATCTGTACAAAACCTTTCTTCAGCCCGAAGCCAACGATAAGCAATTGTTGAAAGTTGCGCGCATTGCCGCCGTGGTTTGCAGCCTGACCGGAGCGGGGCTGGCAATCTGGTTCGGATCGGTGATCGCTGCATTGAGGATTTTCTACACTCTGTTGTCGGCAGCGCTGTTATTGCCCTTGCTTGCCGGCCTGTTTTTCAGGCGCGTAACATCACGTGCGGCGATTGCAACAATGATAACTTCAGTTGCTGTGACTTTTGCGTTGGAGCGATTTACCAGCGGTCAAGGAAAGTGGGGAGTGCCGTCATTAATTTTCGGGACGGCTGCGGGGTTAGCGGTAATGTTGTTGGCGAGCCTGATCAAATTAAAAAAATAGGCTCGCACCGTTTCCGATGCGAGCCGTCAAGTTTTTCCGCCAGTACAAACTTTAGAAAACTTACTGTTTGGCAACGCTGCCAGCGGTTTCAGCCAAAACCAGTGTGAATTTCTGGCCACGCGGCGTGATCGAAGCGACCGAACGAGTTCCATCGGCATTTTCGCGATAGGTCATTTTGTCAGCTTCTGCTTCGGTCGCATTCTGCTTCTTGGTGTATTGAGCAGTCACGACTTTCTTGCCAACTTTGATTTCAATCGTGCCCTGTTCGGCTTCCGGCACGGTCAAGGTGTAATCACCTTTCTTGACCAATTCACTGCCGACTTTGCCATCCAGGTAAAATGAAACTTTCTTTTCCACTTTGCCCTGAGCTGCCACAACGACGCTCAATGTTGCCGCCATTGCCAAAGCCAAAACCTGATTTGAAAAACGATTAAACATAATTTGCTCCCTCCTACTTACTGTTGTTTGTTTTTGCCTTCAAGGATTAACTGACCGGACGGTCAACATACCCTCAAAAAATTTAGCCTTCTCAGGCTGCCTTTGCGAGTGACATAGTTTGGCCACCGGTCAGGTAATCTAAAACGATTCGTTCACAGCGGCGGCGATAATCTTCGAACGTTCCCTGAGACGAAAAGAACCATTGCATCATCATCCCGTCAACCAAGGCGCGAACCATAGAACTTGCGTCATCCAGGTCAACCGAACGAAACACTCCCGTCCTAATCCCCAATTCGATAATTTCCCGATCATGCCCACAGCACCCTTCATAAAACTTCGCGTTCAGGTCGTGGAATCGGTGGTTGCGGGTGCCAATGCTGATAAAATCAGAATAGGCCAGAAAGAATTCACGACTTTCTTGAGCATTGCCAAATATAACTCCAATAACGGCTTTCATCTTTCCAACCGGATCATCCGCAGAAGCAATGGCCACGTGGATTCGCTCATGTACTACCCCAATAATCCACTCCAAAGCCCCCAAAAAAAGATCTTCCTTGGTCGCAAAGTAATAAAGCGTCGAGCCTTTGCTGACTCCAGCGCGTTTGGCAATGTCCTGCAAAGTGACAGCAGAATACCCCTTCTCCGCTACTTCGTGATAAGTCGCCTTGATTAACTCTTCGCGGCGCTGATCTTCATAATCTTGAACAAACTGTTTTGCTGCCATGTTTGGGACGAATCCTTAAACGATCTTTGCTTTATCAATCTCATCTTTGCCTACAACTCATCAGCCAAACTTTCTTAGTTGACCGACCGGTCAGTTTTATACCTTCCAGTCATAAACCTGTCAACGATTTTTTAGGCCGAGGCGATAAAAAGTTCGGCCAAGCGGCGAAGAGGATCTTTGGCGTGGACACAACTATTCCCATTAAAGTATTGAAAGCAGGCGTTATAGTTTGTTCGTTAGTTTTGATCGTATAAGATGGTTTTCCAACCTTTTCCGTTCGGATTTTCGTGAACGCATGAAAGGCGAATTCAATGAGCGAAGTTCATATAGGCACTCAAGGATGGAATTACGATGACTGGGTCGGGGCATTTTACCCACGCGGGAGTCGGGCTTCGGAATTGCTGAATTTGTATACGCGAATGTTCGACACGGTCGAAATTGACTCGAGCTTTTATGCCATTCCGTCTGAAGCTTCGATCAAATCCTGGCTGAACCGCGCGCCAGACGGCTTCACGTATTCACTAAAGCTGCCGCAAAAGATTACGCACGAACAGCGGCTGCAGGATTGCGAAGAGGTGCTCGTTCAGTTCTGCGAGCGAATTCGTTCGCTGAGTGACAAACTGGCGATGGTATTGATTCAATTGCCGCCGGATTTGTCCGCGCGATCCTGGAGTGCGTTTGAAAAGTTTATCGGCTTGTTGCCCGCTGACATTCGCTTCGCCGTGGAATTCAGAGATCCAAGCTGGACAATCGAACCTGTGATTGATCGTGTGGTGAAACTGCTATCGAAACATGAGGTCGCGATAGCGCTGGTCGAAGGTCAATGGATTCAACGAGGTGCGTGGTTCCAACTGCTGGATCGCCCCACTTCGCCGCTGGCGTATGTTCGCTGGATGGGGCCGCGGAATCTGACAGAATTTTCCCACGTGCAAATCAACCGCGACCGCGAGTTGAAAGAATGGGCAGACGCCTTCGACTTTTTGCGTCAGCGGGTTGAAACTGTCTATGGTTATTTCAGTAATTATTTTCAGGGGCATTCACCGGCATCCGCCAATCAGTTCAAACAAATGATCGGGCAACCGGTCATCGAACCGGAATCACTAATCACACAGCCTTCGCTGTTCTGATCCTGTTCTTGTGAATTTAAACCTTCGAGCGTTTTGTAATGAAGATGTCTTTCCCCCAATTCAAAAATTTGACGGCGAAACAGCGCAGAATTTTAGCGCTGGCGCTGACGGTTCTGGCCGTTTCCGCTATTGGCGGGTTACTGTTCGGTGATGATCCGGAATCCGCCAAACCCAGTAAGGAAATGGCCAACGACCCTGTCGTGCAACATTACGTCAAGGCGCTGGACACCATTGAGCAAAATTACGTCAGCCCACCGGACAAATTTCGCCTGACTCGCGGAGCCATCCTGGAAATGTTGCACACGCTTGACCCACATTCCGGCTTTTTTGACCGCCGGGAATTCAACGAGATGCAGGATGAACAGAGCAGTCATTTTTACGGGATTGGTGTTACCGTCAATCAGCGCAACGAACGAATTTACGTGCTAGGAGTCATTCCAGGAATGCCGGCTGAAAAAGCCGGGTTGCGTTACGGCGATGCAATCTTGTCCGTTGACAGCAAATCGGCTCAAAACTGGGGACAAGCTGATGCGTTGAAACATGTTCGCGGAGATTACGGCACTTCTGTCAAGATCACAGTCGAACGCGCAGGGGAATCGGAACCTCTCACATTCAACATCACACGCGATGAAGTCCCATTCCCTTCAGTCCGTAATAGTTTCCTGATCCGTCCAACCGTTGGTTACATTGGCCTGACCGGCGGATTCAACCAAGACACCTCAGACGAATTGCACGCCGCGATTGAGAAGTTAAAACAAGAAGGCATGACTTCTTTGCTTCTGGATTTACGCGACAATCCAGGAGGGTTGCTGCGACAGGCAATTCAAGTGGCGGAAACGTTTTTACCGCGTGGAATGGAAATCGTTTCGGTTCGTGGACGCGAAGGCCGGTATCCACCGCAAATTTATCGCTCAGAAAACTCAGAGCCCGAAACTATGCCCTTGGTGGTTTTGATCAACGGCGATTCCGCTTCGGCGTCGGAAATCGTCGCCGGAGCGATGCAAGATCGTGGGCGCGCCTGGCTGGTCGGAGAAGAAAGTTTTGGCAAAGGTCTGGTGCAAACCGTTTACCGTTTGCTTGGAGGAACTGGTTTGACGCTCACCACGGCGCGCTATTACACGCCAAGCGGGAGATTGATTCAGCGTCCTTACAACGATTTGGGCATCTACGATTATTTCTATTCCCGCCATGAAGTTTCGGCTGGCGACAAAACCAAAGGCAAAACTTCAAAATCCGCTGCTGCCGCGACTCCCACGAATCCCGCGCAAACTGGCGACGGCAAAAAGTATTACACCTCGACGGGCCAGGAAGTGTTCGGCGGAGGCGGCATCAAACCCAACACGGAAGTGAAAATCCCAGCCGAAAACATCCCGTTGCGTGATGCCTGTTTTGAGTTTGCCCGATTGCTGGTGGCAGGGGTGATTCCGAATTTCCCGGAATATAAAGTGAAGAAAATTGAAGCGGTAAACCGATTGCGCGGCAACGAATTCCAACTGACCGATTCTGCCATTTCAGGGTTCAAAGAGTTTTTGCGACAACGCCCCCAACTTCACATCAAGGAAAGCGATGTCAGCAAACAACTCGATTACATACGATTGCGCATTCGTGCTGAAATCATTACGGCGGCTTACGGAACTGAAATCGCGGGGCAATTCCTGCTCGAAAGCGACGGGCAAACCACGCGCGCCATTGCCGAAATTGCCAAAGCCAAACAGTTAAGCGATCAGGCTCGGCTGTTCAATTCTGCGCCTTCAAGGCAGTAAGTTATGCCACTTCGCCGCCGGAACCGGCGGGCGCGGATTGTAAATATGCCAATGTGTCTTGAACTTCGGTAGGCGTCCATCTGGTTGCAACGTCCATTGCCTGAGCCGACCACAGAAAAGCCGCCGGATATCCTTTCTCTTCAATCAAATTCAACCGGTTAATCACCGATTGATCCAGATTTCGTTTCTTCAAATCCGTCCAGTCTTTTTGCACAGCCGTTGCAAACTCACCAACAAAGCAGGAATAATCATGCGAAAAAACATTGGGCGGCAAAGTTCCGTCTTTCTGAGCGTAGAAATGAAACTGATGCAACGTAACGCCCAAATTGGCGGAGTTCCAGTCGAACAAGGTGTCGTGATGCGCAAAGCCAACGGTTGAACGAAACGCCTGTTGCCCGTTTGGCAATTTCTTGGCATTGATGCGCCCGATGCCTTTGCGCAGAAATTCCAGCATGCGATCCAACGGCACAGTTTTGTTTTCCTGCGGACTATGTTCGTCCAAGGTTTTATCCGTCGTCACCCATTCGGGTTCATTCATCAACTCCCAGGCGTAAATGGCTTCCGGATGGCGAAGCGACACTTCCAGTAACGGTTCCAGCACTCCCTCAAAAAATCGTTCACGTTTGACCGGGTCGTTGACGATGTCAGCGCGCCCGCCTTTGACGATACCAGCTTTGTGGTCAGCAACCGTGCCGTAATGGCACCAGTGAAAATCAATCAAAGACGGCACGAATTTCAGCCCCAACCGAACGCAGGTTTCCAGCACGAACTCGAAATCGTCGCACAGTTTGCTGTGACAGGGATGCTCACACGCCAGAGGCTCGAATTGCCAATGCCCTTCCGAGTTTTCAGGCGATTCGATGCCCGTGCCGTAATTCGTCCCATCGGGCAAAACAAACCAGCGAACGGCAAACAATCCTTGATCAGCAAAACGCGTGAAGTCTTCGACAATGCGATTTCGTTTTTGCTCCCTCCAGGCAGGCAGGTTTTGCCAGGCCACCCAGGCTTGCGGTGGATCGCCGAAATCCCAGCCATAATCAATCCAGGGATAGTTGATTCCCACCAAGAGTTTATTCTGTTGCTGAGCCATTTGTGATTTCTCCTTTGCTTAATTGTGCCCCTGATTCCCCACAACGCCGAAAGATGATGGCTCATGGGCTTTGCGGCTGCAAGGATTAGGCTATAATGCCGCTCGGGTGCTTGTCACGAGCAATTCCCGTCCTGGAGAGAGAGATGAGCGATTACGACAATTCTTCTGAAAACCAATCGGCAGATGAAAAAGCTCCACGTAAGTTTCGCTGGAATTTATACCGGGCATTATTGATCGCCGTGCCAACCTTGATTCCCGTGGCTTACTTTTATTTGAGCGGCAGCGACCACTGGACAATCAAGGACCTGGCCGTTGTCGGCGTGATGTTTGTTGGTTACTGGGTCATGGTGCTGTTTGTGGCTGCGCGTGTTTTGCGCCACAGAAATGCACAAGCCATCACGATGGCTTCACCGCTGATCGAACTGCCGCTTTCCGCCGAAATCCGCGAACGGCTAACCAACTTTGCGAATGGCAAAAATCAAAAGTTGGCCGTTGTGGCCTTTGAACTCCTGGATCGGGAAATCCCCCGGTTTGAACAGGATGACGAACGCGACCGGGCCATACGCGACAACGAACATTTACGTCAACAAGCCGGTCAGGGAACGTTTCTGGTCGCCGTGACGACTGAAATTTTGAAACGATTGCTGCTGCTGAGTGGCGCTCACGAAGATGACCGGAAAGTCTGGCGGGAACACATCAGCGAAACAGCGGCGCGAATTGTCAGCGACGCGCTGGATCATCGAAAGGTTCAGCAGGTTTGATTGGCTGTTTTCCGGTTGGCAAAAGATTCGAAAAACAAAAGGGCGGGATTTCCCGCCCTTTTTCATTTTGCAAAGAATCGTTTGTGAGGCCGCGATTACCCTTCAAGCGGAAGTCCCTTGTAAACCACACTCCAGCCACGTTCCAGGCTGGTGCTGATCGCTTCTTCATAATTGCGCAACGCTTCTCCGCCTGTCTGAAATTGTTTCAGGATGGGCTGGCCTTCACGGGGATCGTGTTTGATGATCGCAGTCATTGGCTTGGTCAAACCGTCCGCATCAACCATCTCGGCTCGAACCAATCCCAAAAAAGAGAAAATATCGTTCTTGGTTAAAATTGTCAGGAAAGTCTTGGGTTTGTCACTCATTTTGGTTATTCACTCCCTACTTCAATCAAGTTTCGTAAATCACAGTGGCTTGCAGAGGCCACGAATCATAGCACAGGAAATTACTGACCGCTCAAGTCCCGGCGAGCCGGTTTCAGCAAATAAGCCGCTAACATTACTGCCGTCGCCACTGAAACGGCGATTTTATACCGTGACTGCATCGGCAACGGCGAAATAAACCCTTCAATCAGTCCTGCAATGATCAACAGCGGGATGCAGCCAACCATTAAACGAACAGCAGTCAAACCTCGTTCGATCAAAGCTTCCTGCCGCGTGCGTTCGCCCGGCGCAATCAGCGACAATCCAATCATCAATCCCGCTCCGCCTGCGATGAAGATCGCCGTAAATTCCAACACCGCGTGCCCGAAACCGAAATTCCAGAACGTTCCCATCATCCCGTATTTGATTAACAAAGCCTGTAACGAGCCAATCTGCAACGCCGACGGAATTAGCACGCTGACTGTGCCGATGATCGGCACAATGCTGGATGCAAATACCTGCAAACTGACGCCGATATTATTGGCAATGATCCCCGCTGCGCCCGTCGGAGCTTCTTCGTTCAGCCGTTCCCACCATCGTTGATGACCTTTGACGGCTTCCACCAAATGCGCGGGCACATAGGCAAAATCGGCGAAATCATCGTTGCGCCAGGTCGCGACGAACGAACTGGCTCCAAGCGCCACAAAGATCAAAAACGTGGCCAGCGTGAATTTAAACGTGCGGCGAAAAATGGCCGGGAAGTCATACCAGTAAAAATCAAAGATCGAGCGCACGCCTTTCGATTCGGAGCGGTAAATCATCCCGTGAGCGCGAATGACCAGATTGTTCAGGTAACTGACCAGTCGTTGGTCGCGCGATTCAACGCGAGCAATCGCCAGATCGGACGCCGCACGGCGATAAATGCGTCCAAGTTCGCGCACTTCATCCCGGCCAAGACTTCGCAATCCGCGCACGCTGCGGATTTGATCGGTCAACTCTTCCAATCGTTTCCAATTGGCTTTGCGCTTTTCGATGAAGTTCTCAGCCATTTTCGGTTCCCAGAGTTTCGTCTTCCTCTTCTTCCATATCGGCCTTTCCGCGATTTGGGCGTTTGATGCCGAACTTATCCAGCCGATATTGCATTGTCCGGAACGACAAGCCCAGCAATTTGGCGGAGCGCGTGATGTTCCATCCGGTTTGTTCCATCGCCTGCATAATCAGCGACCGCTCCAATTCTTCGAACGAAATTCCTTCCGGCGGCAGCTTGAAACCGCCCGTGCCTTCGATCTGAGCAGTTTGACGAATTTCGAGCGGCAAATCTTCGCCGGTGATTTCATCGCCTTCGGCCAGCAACAACGCGCGTTCGATGGCGGATTCCAATTGGCGCACGTTTCCCGGCCAGGAATAGTTCAGCAGTAATCCCCTGGCTTCGCCTGAAAGTTTGATTGGGCGAGGGACATTGGCGCTGTGTTTGTGCAGAAAGAAACTGGTCAGGACTTCGATGTCGTCGCGGCGCTGGCGCAGCGGAGGAACGACGATGGGAATGACGTTCAACCTGTAATACAAATCTTCGCGGAAGCGACCATCTTTGACCATCGCTTCCAGATCGCGATTGGTCGCAGCCAACACGCGCACATCAACTTTGATGGGGCGCGTGCCGCCGACTCGCGTAACTTCTTTTTCCTGAAGCGCGCGCAGCAATTTGGCCTGCATCGCGCCGCTGACTTCGCCGATTTCGTCCAGGAACAAAGTGCCTTTGTCTGCGATTTCAAACAGACCTTTCTTTTCCGCGTGAGCGCCGGTGAACGATCCTTTCTCGTGACCGAAAAGTTCAGATTCCAGCAGGTTTTCGTTGATTGCGGCGCAATTGACGGCTTGAAAGCGGTCGTTCGCACGAGGGCTGGCTTTGTGAATGGCGCGGGCGATGCGCTCTTTTCCCGTGCCGGATTCGCCGCGAATCAACACAGTCGAAGGCGAAGGCGCAACTTTGACGATCATCTTTTTGACGCGTTCCATCGCGTCCGAAACGCCGATGATTTCCTCGTCCACGGCTTTCATCTGAGAGACGGCTTTGGCAACAATCGCCAGCAACTTGGAACGGTCGAGCGGTTTTTCCAGATAATCGAATGCTCCGCCGCGCAGCGCCTCTTTGACCGTGTCAATCGAGCCGTGCGCCGTCATCAAAATGACTGGCGTCGAACTGTCGAGTTGCGCCAATTCGCCTAACAATTGCAGCCCATCCATTCCCGCCATTTTCAGGTCGGTCATCACCAGGTCAAAGTTTTCGTGCTTGAACGACCGCAACGCTTCCTGGCCGGAACCGGCAGTTTTGACTTCGTAACGGGGCGCGCCGGTTTCATCCAGCTCTCCGGTCAGGATCATTTGCAAAATGTCGCGTTGATTCTTTTCGTCATCAACGATCAGGATTTTTCTAGCAGCCATCATGTCTCCCATGCTGAACTATAAGTGCTGAATGCTGAATGCTGAATCAGCTCCAGGTTCATCATTCAGGCCGATTTCATCATTCAGGCCGATTTCATCATTCAGGTTTTCGCGGCAACGTCACAATGAACGACGTGCCGATGCCGACTTCACTTTCCACTTCGATTTGGCCGCCATGCTCTTCGATGATCTTTTTGGTCAACGGCAGCCCCAAACCGATGCCGGTTTCTTTGGTCGAATAATACGGCTCGAAAATCTGTTCCAGCGCTTCGGGCAAAATGCCAATGCCCGTGTCGGTAAATTCAATTTCGATCTGTTCGCCATTCGGCAACAAGTTAATGTCCAATTCGCCGCCGCCCGGCATTGCTTGAACGGCGTTGATCATCAAATTCGAAAAACAGGTTTTTAGCTGTTCAGCGTCCGCCATCAACTTGGTACCTTCGGAGCCATTGGATTCAATACTGATTTTGACGCCTTGCTCGTCGGCTTTGGTAATGACCAAATCGCGAACTTCCTGAACCAGCGCGCGCGCATCCAGTTCACGCAATTTGAGTTTGGCCGGACGCCCGTAGCTCAAAAAATCCGTCACCAGTTGGTTCAGCCGCGCCAACTCATCTTTGATCGTAGTCAGAATGTGTTTGTATTGAACCGTCTGAGCTTCATTTGCCGGAGCAAAAGCTTCGCGCAAATGGTCAATCGAAAGATTGATAAAGTTCAACGGATTGCGGATTTCGTGCGCAATGCCGGATGCCAGACGCCCAATCACCGCCGAACGTTCGGAGCGTTGCAACTCTTCTTCGAGTTGCTGGCTGCGGCGCAACACGGCCAACATTTCGTTGAACGTCCGCGACAGCGCGCTGACTTCTTCAGGGCCTTTCACAGGAACTTCGACATCCAGATTGCCAGCGGTCACTCGGCGCGCGGCTTGTCCCAAATCGGTAATTGGTTGCGTAAACCGGCGGCTGAATACCGCAATCAGCACAATCAACAAGACTCCAAACCCGGCGAACGCGATCAGCCGGTCGCGTTCGACTACCTGTTTGACACGATTCAGCCGATCCATCGAAATGATGACGTAAATTTTGCGAACGCCCGCATCAGTTTCCGTCGAAAGCAATAACGTCTTGCTTTGGCTGTTTTCTTTGGGATGAAAATCCTGCCGAAGATCGCCGGATTGGACTTTCGGGGCGCCGTCAATGAACGGTTTGATCTGCCGCCCTAAATCCAGCTTGTCCGTGCTATCAATGATCTTGCCGTTTTTGTCCGTGATGATGATGTGGCGAATGATGCTTTCGGAATCAATTCGCAATCCGTTCGGCTTATTGACCGCGTTGTACAGATACGAACCTTCGTTGAGCGTTCGGAACGCCAGATCGGTCGCCAGCGGAATCGTGCGGATATATTCATCCACCTGCTCGGTTGTGCGTTTTTCCAGCGGCTGATTGATCAACGAAATCACGACCATCGTCACAATCAGAATCGCCGCAATAAACGCGATCATCTGCGCGCGAAAGCTGGCAAATGGTTTGAATCGTCCGGCAGGTTTCATAAAGGAATTTGAAGCTTACAGTTTGGCCAACATCTTCCGGGCTTTGTCCTGAATGTCGCGCTCGGATTTGGCCCGCGAAGGATTGACCGAACGGCTGATGATTTCTTGCAACTGACGGCGCGCATCTTCTTTGCGGCCATCTTCCAGATAAGCTTCGGCCATCGCCAGTTTGAGTTCCAGATTTTGCGGCGCGACTTTTACCCCTTGCTCCAACCGTGTGATCGCACGGCTTAAGCTGCCGCCGACAATTCGCGGCAATTCCTTATCCATTTCGCCCAGCGCCAAATACGCTCCGCCGTCCATATACCGGTCATTCAACCGCAAGACGGTTTCCATTTCGGCGCGAATCTTTTTGACCATCTGCAAAGCTTTTAACGCGCCCTTTAGTTCGCTGAATCCGCCGTAATTGGCCGCCAGCCAGAAATGACCTTCAACCGCGTTAGGTTCGGCGGCGACGGCGCGTTCGGCAACCGCCATTCCCTTTTGGAAATAAGCCAGCTTTTCGTTATTCGCCGCTTCTTCACCAACGTAGTAATACACCCGGGCGGCGCGCCATAACCATTGATAATCCGTTGTGCCGGTGCCCAACACACGTTCCACCACCGCCAGCGACTGTTTGTCACGTTCCGTATTTTCGCTGAAGGTAAACAGCGAATCGGCTTCGTGATAAGGATTGGACGACGCGGAAGGACGATATTTCGATTGCGCCTGCCCAATGGATACAGACAACAACACCAAAATGAGCGAGAAAACCAGATTACGCATGAGGCAGAAGCTAACAACTCGGTTTCAGTTCCGCAAGGCCAGGCTCGCCCAATTTTGACTGCCTTTCGTTGCGCCTGAATCGGCCTGATGCGATGATTCGTCCTCTCTTCTGATCATTAAGGCTGGCATCTTCGGCCGGCGTATACGACTTTCCCTTTCTACCCAATTGACTTGATGAGTTTTTCAGGACGCTTATGAAGAAGTCTATGATTCGCAATCTGTCATCCCTGTTTTGCGCCGGAGTCATCACTTTGGCGTTGGTTGTCACCGTCACCGCCAACCCGAATTCGCGCAAACGAAAAGAATCTCCTCAAGCCAAATCCGACAAGACGGAGATCGAAAAGTTGATCGAGATGACTCGGCGCGCAAGTGAAGCGGCTGAAGCAGCTCAAACGGAAGCACGCCGCGCTCGCGAACAAAGCGAAGCCTTACAACGGAGACTGGAACAAACCGAACGTGAGTTGGATTCGTTGCGCCAAACCATTGGCGCAGGTGGGCCACAGCTAACCACCAGCATTGCAACAACTTCCGCCGCGCAGCAGACTTCGGCGCAACCGGAACAAACGCTGCCGGAACAAAAACTGGAAGACCGACTGGTCAAGTTGGAAGAACAAAGCGAGATCAATACGGCTCAGATCAAAGAACATGCCCAGACAAAAGTCGAAAGCGGGTCGCGGCTTAAATTGCGCCTGTTCGGCGAACTCATTTTCAACACCTATCTGAACAGCAGCGAATCAGCCAACAGCGACGTCCCCATCATCGCTTTCCCGAACTCTGCTATTGCCGGACGAAAGCACAACAACCTGGGAGCCACGTTGCGCCAATCGAAAATTGGATTGGCAATGAGCGGCGCTCGATTCGGCAATGCGCACTTGAGCGCCGAAGCCGAGTTCGATTTCTGGGGCGGTTCAATTGCTCGAACAGATGGAGACATGCTTGGAGCATTGCGCATTCGCACGGCTTCGGCGCGATTGGAGTGGGATCGCACGACGCTGGAAATTGGCCAACGGGAACCGATGATTTCTCCCCTGACGCCAAATTCGCTGGCGGCGGTCTGGATTCCGGCAATGGCTTCGACCGGAAATTTATGGCAATGGCGTCCACAGATTTCGGTCGAACATCGCGCGCGGCTCAGCGATTCTTCATCGCTGATTTTGCAAGGCGGTTTGATGCCGAATTTCAGTGATATTTCCGGCACGCTAATCGGCGTGACCGGCGGCATTACGCACGAAGGGTATCCGGGTTACGAAGGCCGCATTGCGTTCCGCCACATCCTGGAAGACGAGCGCAATTTTGAAATCGGATTTGGCGGGTACGGTGAACGAAAAGCGTTTACCTTCAACCGCAAAGTGAATAGTTACGCGCTGACAGGCGATTGGCAGATTCCGCTCGGCAGCCGTTTGATGTTCAGCGGCGAAGCGTATTACGGCCAAAGCATCAATCTGGGCGAACGCTCCGCCAGCAGTGTTGACCGCTTGTACGCCGCAACCGGAAACGTGTTGACCCCTGCCACTGAAATTCGCGGCATTCATTCCGGTGGAGGCTGGGCACAGCTAAACATCAAGGCAACACAGAAGCTGGAATTTAACCTAACTGCTGGCAAAGACGACCCCAACAACAACGACGTTCGCTTCGGCACAATTGGTAACTTCACGCGGTTCAAAAATCAGGCGGCGTCAGCCAACTTCATCTACTTTTTGACTCAGAATTTCGAAATGTCGCTGGAATACCGCCGCACGCTGACCGATTACGCACCGGGACGCCGCACCAACAACCACTTCAATCTGGCGTTTGGATACCTGTTTTGACCGTTCGCGAAACCCATTGTTATAGTCCGTTACGTTATGGCTGAATCCTCAAATCCTGAATACACCGTCCGTGAATGCACGACAGTCGAAGATTTCACCGGCTGTCTGAACCTGCAACGCAAAGTCTGGCAGTTTTCCGATCTGGACATCACTCCGCTGCGAAGTTTTGTCGTCACTCGACACAGCGGCGGAGCCAGTTTCGGCGCGTTTAACCGCGACAATCAACTGATCGGATTTTGCCTGATGCTTCCGGCGTTCAACGAACACGGCAAACCATATTTTTACTCGCAAATGCTGGCGGTCGAACCTGACCTGCAAAATTCTGGCATCGGCGTCCAACTGAAACTGGCGCAGCGCGAATTTGCCTTGAAGGTCGGAATTCCAATGATCACCTGGACATTCGATCCGCTGCAATCGCGCAACGCGCATTTGAACATCAACAAACTCGGCTGCGTCATTCGACGCTACAAAGTGAATTATTACGGCAACGTCAGCACCAGCACGCTGCACGCCGGATTGGATACTGATCGGCTCTTTGCCGAATGGTGGGTCGGTTCCGAACGGGTTGCCAATGCGCTGGCGGGCAAACGCAGCGCTGGCCAGCCTGAAGCCTTCATTGAAATCCCGCGCGACATTGACGAACTGAAAAAACAGGATTTAGACAAAGCCAAAAGCTGGCAACTTCAGCTTCGCGCAGATTTTCAAAGACACCTGAGCGAAGGATTGTATTGTGCCGGCTTCGAAGCTAATCCCAACGGAAACAGCCGTTACCTGTTTTTCAAAGACGAACACATCGAAGAAAACACCAACATCCAGCATCTAACATCTGACTTCTAAATAGACATGAAAATTGAACGCATTGAACTAAGAGAAATTCGTTTGCCGCTGGTCACTCCGTTTGAAACCAGTTTTGGCCGCACTTACGAACGCAACATCATCTTGCTGAAAGTGTTCAGCGAAGGCTTGCACGGTTGGGGCGAATGCACCGTCGGCGAAAAACCGTTTT
>ERZ650309.173-NODE-173-length-32216-cov-8.675601_pt1 | contig 32216 bp, 19 predicted proteins | sample MGYA00376245_ERZ650309 | MGnify/ENA primary metagenome ERZ650309 (study PRJEB26733, sample SAMN07839294) | wastewater metagenome | biome: urban; feature: wastewater treatment plant; material: waste water | place: USA: North Carolina | collected 2016-04-26 ... | reverse complement strand
TTGGCTTGGGCGCGACTATGAGCACATTCATCTGGTTGATATGGTAAAAACTAATTTGGCAGAAACTGGCAATACCTATATCTTACAAGCTAAAGAGATTATTGGTTTTTCAGGGATGCTGTCATCCCATAATCTTGGTGTCTCGCCATCTTTAGCTTTGGCTGAGGTGCTGGGTATCAAAATCAGCCATGTGACATTTTGGGGCATAGAAGGCGAGCGCTACAAACCTCATGAAGAAATTAGTCCAAAAATGTTGCTTGCCGTAGCAAAAGTTACCGAACAGATTCAAGCTCATTTACTAAAATAAAGTAGCAAGTGCTACTTTATTTTTTACTTGCTGTTGCAAATTCATCAATCACGATTTTAGTTGCTTGTGCAATTACTTGGTCGTTAGGTTTAGCATCTTTTTTGTTTTGGGTGAAATAAACAACCAAAACAATAGGCTTAGCATGCGGTGGCCAAATCACAGCAATATCATTAGTGGTACCATAGCTGCCAGTTCCAGTCTTATCTCCCACTGTCCAGCCTTTTGGCACACCCGCACGAATGCGTTTATCACCAGTCGTATTAGCTTTGAGCCATTCCTGCAATCGCGTTTGCTGTTTTTTATCTAGTGCTGTTCCTAAGCCCAGTTTTTGTAAACTTAGTGCCATTGCTGCTGGGGTTGTGGTATCACGTTCATCGTTAGGAATAGCAGTATTTAATTGCGGCTCAGTACGAACAAGGTTAAATTTATTATCACCCAAACTTCTGGCATATGATGTTATTGCTTGTGGTCCACCAAGTAATTGTAATAACTGATTCATTGCTCCATTATCACTATAAGCAATTGCCGCTTGAGATAAAGCACTAACATTCATGCCATCAGCAATATGTTGCTTGGTGATTGGTGCATAGCCACTGCTTTCGGTATCTTGTTTGCTATAGTGAAGCTGACGCTGCATTAATTGCGTATTACTTTCACTGGCTTTCAAAATAGCACCGACAACCATTACCTTACCAGTGCTACAAAAAGGAAATAGTTCATTACTGCGATACTCAATTTGTTGATTATTGGCCGTATTGATTGCCATAATCCCCAAGCGACCATTGGCGTTAGATTCTAGCTGGGTAAATTTGGCTTGGTATGTGGTGCTACTCTCGCTTATTAGTGGCATACTACTATTGCTAGCAGCGAATGCCAGAGGCATCGTTATTGTTGATATTAGTGTTAGTAATTTCAATTTATTCCAAGCGCTCATTCTTTACTCCAATTTTTTAGGTTTATAAACTTAATTAAGCAAACAGCTGGCGTAATTTTCTCATGAGAATGATAGTTGGAACAAAAAACATTATACTCACGCCAATCAACCCATAAAGTGCGCTACTATGAAATAAAGCAACTAAGCTAATGGCAATACTAGCACAAGCAAATTGCATTGCTGAAGACATACCTAATGCTAAAGCACCACGTTCTTTAAAATGTTCTAAAATCTTAACTTGTGCTGGTGCAATAATCAGCGCTGATGCCGCACGCATGATGATTACACCAGTTGTAACACTGATAATAATCGCTGATTTATTAGCAAGTATAACACTACTAATTAGAATAATTAAACCAATTAGACTGGTGTAAATACCAATATTCATAATTTTGATTGGAGTGAAATGGTGTTTATTTAAAAGCATCATTAGGGAATTACCAGCAAAATAACCCATCGCAATAATAATAAACAAATAAGAGTATATTAGTGGTGTCATCTGCAAGGTATCAATAAACAAATAGCTGGAGATGCCTATAAATACAAAATAAATTGCAAAAGTAAAGGCATTAAAAACAGTAATATAAACACAAACCTGATCTTTGAGTAAACTAAAATAATCTTTGCTATAATGAAGAAGTGATTTGAGCTGTTTAATTGGAGTCGTGTTAGTTTCCTGAATAATAAAATAGCCAATGATTAGCATTATTATGCCACCGATCCCGCTTAAATCAAAACAACTTCTCCAGCCCCAGTATTCCGCTAACACCGCTCCAATACTTGGTGCTATTGCCGGAGATAAGACTATACCCATGGTTAAAATTCCAGTTGCATGAACCTGCTCTTTAGCGTTCATCGTATCTTTTAAGACCAAGCGTGGTACGATTGCAAGAAACCCGCAACCAATTGCTTGAATAATCCTAAAAAAGATTACCATATGAATAGAGTTTGATGCCCCAATTAGAAATGAAGCTAGAGTGAAAGCGAGTATTCCAGCTAGTATGGTTTTTTTGCGCCCAAAGCGATTACTTAATATCCCGGTAAATAGCACTGATACTGCCATTGCCAGTGTATAAAATGAAATGGTTAGATTTACCAAGTTTGGGGATGCATTGAAATCTTTTGCCATTTGGGGTAATGATGAAACATAAATATCGGTTGATGATACCCCGAGTAATGTTATTCCTAGTGCAAACCAAACAAATAATGCTGGATTAAATTTTTTATTTACGGAGTTTTGATTAATTTTATTAGTTAGTTGATATGACATGATACACCTATATTCTAAAATATCTTAGCGTTATTGTAGGCTATTCAACTGAAAATGTTAACCTTCCAAAATGGATATTTATAATTGGTTTAGATTTAACACTCATGTATGTTAAAATCTCAGACAGATTTAACTATCAGGAGTACTCATGAAAAATACTGTAATAGCATTATTAATAGCATCGCTCTATACCGTAGCTCAAGCACAAGAGATTAAAGTTGCTTCGGTGGAATTTAATCCGCAATTCATGCAATTAGATAGCAATATTACTGGCATTGTTAACGCAATTATTCCTGCTGCAAAAAATGGTGCCAAATTAATAGTGCTTCCTGAGGCAGCAACTACAGGCTATATTTACAAAGACCGAGCTCAAATTGAACCATATTTGGACACTATCCCAGGGAAAACTACTGTAGCAATTGCCAAACTTAGTAAACAATATCATACTTATGTCGCAGTTGGAATTATTGAGAAAGATCCAGATACTGGTAAGGTTTATAATTCTGCAGCATTGATTGGACCAGATGGGTATATTGGTAAATATCGTAAAAATCAGTTAAATCCCAGTGACAACCTCTATGCATCGCGCGGTAATTTAAGCTTTCCAGTGTTTGATACTGAAATTGGGAAAATTGCGTTGGTTATCTGTTATGATGACATGCATTTGCAGTCATTATTATTACCAGATCTGCGTGGGGCAGATATATTGGCATATATTACTTCGTCGGATATTTTGCCAAAATTTGAGCAGGGCAGTAATAGTAATCATTCTACGATTGGTAATATTTCTTCGGTTTCTGGCTGGATTGGAATGAATATTGTTGCCAGCAATCGCACTGGAAATGAAAGTAATCCCGAAACGGGAGGTGTTACTCATTTTGTTGGTGGGGCTTCTATTTGGAATAATCAAGGTAAACGTTTGGCTGCAGCACCAGTATCAACTTGGACTAATCCAGGAGCTCCGCAGACAATTTATGCAACAATTGACACAGCTAAGAGCAATCCGCAAAAAGATTATTGGTTAAAGCATCGCCGCCATGAACTTTATCAGGATTATAATTACTATCGTTCACCAGTAGACCCAATGGCTAATTTCAAACCACAACAAATATCATCCTTATTAGTTCAATACCAGCCGGGAAATAGTATTGATAAAAATTATGCCAAAATCGAAAAATTAATTAGCCAAAGTCAGGAGGTGTTTAATCTGGTAGTGCTTCCATACAATTCATTGATTGGAAATGTGGAGCTTAATTCAGAGAATATTTCTAAATATGCAGAAACATTAAATGGCTATAGCTATAATCTGGCAGCCAAGCTAGCTAAGCAGTACAAAACGTTTTTATTGTTCAGTATGCCAGAAGCCGATGGTAGTAAGTACTATGAGACTGCAATATTGTTTGATTATAATGGTAAGCAGGTAGGTATATATCGCAAGGCTCATCTAAATGATACAGAGCAACTTTGGGCTAGTGCTGGTAATGATTTACCTATTTTTAAGACTGAGCTTGGCAGGGTTGCAGTAATGCTCAATGATGAAACTAGAATTCCTGAACTTGCTGACATTTATGCACTTAAACGTGCCGATATGATTTTGGTTCCAGCTAGTTACAATGGTAAAGATTATGGTGGAAAAATTGATATTCCAAGAGGTTTAGTGCCAGACAGTAGTAATCATGGAATGTTTGTTTGGTATGATATTGCCAAGTATTCGCAAGCATATACATTGATAGCAAATTATATTGATGGGACACACGATGACAGCGGTCAAAGTGCAGTTTATTCACTCGTCCCAGAAGACGGTTATTATCCACCACAAATAGCACCGCAAAAACCAATTGCCTATTTTGCGAGCTTTACTACCCATGCTAACCCAACTTTATGGCAAAATCAGGAACGCTTAATTGCTGGACGACGTGATGATTTGGCAGCACCGTTAACATTGGACGAAAATAGCACGTGTTTTAAAGAGTGGCAGCAAAATAGTGCTAGTAGCAATTTATGTAAAAATCAACACTAATTATATTTTGGATGCTTAAGGCTATTAACTTTCCAAAATGAATATTATTCGGATTTAGTGATCTTATGTGCTAAACAACGTAAAAAAGTTTCATCATTATAAAGTTCAACAATTCGATAACCTAACAAGCTTGGCGGGAAGTAGTGCTGTAGTCCAATTTTGCGTGCTGAGTCTAACAACTCTGTAATGTTGGGCGGATTAATATTTAATTTACTGCAAAGTTTTTCATTCATGGTTTTTTGTACTGTTCCTCGTGCAATATGCAGAAACTCAGCAATTTCATATTGTGAAAAATCATAGAGGAGTAAGAATAATATCTGATGTTCGCGCTTACTTAGTTGCAGTGGCTGAAAATCTTTATCTGATGGTGGTAACTTCCCGTTAGGTGTACAAAAATTATTTTGAAAATAGTTTAGAAAATTTAGCGGGTTGGCAAACCATGAAAGGGTATAAGTACCAAGTAACTCACCATCCGCGGCAATCAAAGGAAAAACATTGACTAAACGAATAAATTCCTGCTTGTCATTATTGCAAGAATAGGCAAAAAAGCTTTTGCGCTGCTTATCATGCATTACTTTGCAATAAAGGCTGTTATATTCGATTAGATAATCATCATGATAGTGCTGTTTGCGGTCATTCAAATATTCTAGTATAGTTTTACCTAAGGCTTGTTTATGGTTGATTATGATGTCCTGAGTATCAAAGTAATCATTGTGAAAAACATAACGAGATTCAATGTCATTTACCTGACAAAAAACATTCTGTCCATTAAATGATACAAAAAAGTTATCAATTAAAAACTTTAATTTGGGATTTAGCTCAGACATTACAACATACCAATTGTTCTATTATAACAGGAGTCATTATAGCCGAGTATTGATTGCTTAAGCGTGATTTATAAATCTTACTTCAGAGTACGCCTTAAACCTCTTAATTATGATAGAATAATAGGCGTTTTGTCATATACTTTTGTGGTTATGTTGTGCTGTTATTGTTGGTTTTATTTATATTAAAATATAACAGTATGATAGGTGTGGTTTTAGAGCGCGGACATGGTTTGCGATATATAAACTGTGATTAATTTGCATTGTAAGTAATTTTCTAGTGTAGGAGTTTAGAACATGTTTCAAGAATTAAGTGAATTGGATGAATATTTGTTCCATGAGGGTAAACATCACCATGCCTACAAGTTTTTGGGAGCACATGCAGCCGAAGAAAATGGTGAAGCTGGTGTTCGATTTACGACTTGGGCTCCTAATGCAAGTAAAATTGTTCTAGTCGGTGATTTTAGTTATTGGCAACCTGATGATCGCTATGCCTTAAAACGCTTAAGTCATGGCGGTTTGTGGAGCGTTTTTGTACCTGGGCTACGTAGTGGAATGCCATATAAATTTGCAATAACCAACGGTGCTATGAACAATACAGTTTATAAATGTGATCCTTATGGAATAACATCTGAGTTACGCCCTAAAACCGCCTCGGTGATTAATCTAGATACCGAATATACTTGGAATGATTCAGCATGGCTTGAAGAGCGCTCTAAGCGTAATCATTTTAATAGCGCAATGAATACTTATGAGTTACATCTAGCATCTTGGAAAACTAAAGACGGTAATTTCATGACTTATGATGAACTTAGTGAAATATTACCTGAATATGTACGGGATATGAATTTTACCCATGTTGAGTTAATGCCGCTAAGTGAACATCCACTAGATGCATCATGGGGCTATCAAACTACAGGTTATTATTCTGTTACTAGTCGACATGGTGATTTGCGTGGTTTGAAGAAACTTATTGATCGTCTACATGGGTTTAATATTGGTGTACTCTTAGACTGGGTACCTGGGCATTTTTGTAAAGATGAACATGGGCTGGTAAACTTTGACGGCGGTGCAACCTATGAATATCCTTTCTTTTGGAAAACGGACAATAAAGGGTGGGGAACACATAATTTTGATTTAGGACGCAATGAAGTTCGTTGTTTTTTGATTTCCAATGCAATTTATTGGATCGAGGAATTTCATTTTGATGGTTTGCGGGTTGATGCGGTATCAAATATTTTATATCTAAGCTATGGTCGGAATGATGGTGAATGGCATCCAAACTATTTTGGCAGTAATGAAAACCTGGAGGGAATTAATTTTCTTAAAGAATTTAATTATGCTGTTAAACACGAGTGTCCGGGAGTTATTACTATTGCTGAAGAATCTTCAGCATGGCCACAAATAACTACGCCAGTAGAGTACGGTGGTTTAGGTTTTGACTTTAAATGGAATATGGGCTGGATGAATGATACATTACGTTATGTCGAGCTAGATCCGGTTTATCGTAAATATCACCATAATTTGATTAATTTTGCGATGATCTATCATTATTCAGAAAAATTTGTTTTGCCCATTTCGCATGATGAAGTTGTGCATGGTAAAAAAGCACTGATTGATAAAATGTGGGGCGATTTATGGAATAAATATGCAGGTTTACGCTTGTATTCAACATTTATGATTGGTCATCCGGGTAAGAAATTATTATTCATGGGTACTGAGTTTGGGCAGTTTGTTGAGTGGCGCGAATATGAGCAATTACAATGGCACGTTCTTGATGAGTATCATACTCACCGCGAAACGCAACATTTTTTCCGCGAACTAAATAAACTCTATAAATCTGAGCCTGCACTTTGGGCTTTAGACTATGACCATCGTGGCTTTCGCTGGATTGATGCGGATAATGATCAGCAAAGTGTATTGTCATTTGTGCGTAATAGCGAGAATCCTGAAGATACACTGGTTATTATTTGTAATTTTACACCAATGGTTTATCATGATTATCTAATTGGTGTGCCTCATGCTGGCACTTACCGCGAAATATTCAATAGCGATAATTTAGCATATGGTGGATCTGGGCAAATTCATAGCGATGATTTAATCAGTAATGATATTGGATTTAAAGATTTAGAGCATTCTATTTCGGTAAAAATTCCGCCAATGGCAGCGCTAATTCTCAAGAAAATTTAACGAACAAAAAGGTAAACAATGACGATGTGGGCAAAAAATAGCCTAGGGCAATATCTGGAAATTAAAGCAGAATATACGATAAAAATCAGTCCAGAATCAAATAGTATCCGGATTAAGGCTAATTTTGAAGGATTTTTATGTGCGTACGTGATTGGGGATTTTAACGACTGGAAAAAAGACGAAAATTATAAATTAGTTTGGAAGCCTGATCCTAATGATGGGCGACTCAAGATGATAAAAGATTTTCTTTTTATTGAGGGTATGCCTGATGGGGTTGTAGAGTATAGTTTTCTTTTGGTTGATATGGATGGTAATGAGCTTACCACTTCAGCACAAAAAGATCGCTTAGAACACTTTAAATTTATTTGGCATCAGTTTGACGGTGGTTTACAGATTAAATCTTCGGAAAACGTAGTTACTCGCGGTATTTCATTAGATTTGGTTGCGATCAAATCTTCTATTCATGATTGTAACGAAGTAGTGGATGTCAAGTGGAGTGTATTTCCCAAACATGCAGGAATTATTTTAAATAATGATAGTTTATTAGTTGCTGATGGTGTTGATGATATCGATGAGATATTGGTTGAAGCTTACTCTCAAGTAGATGACTTGAGCGCCAGCCGCCGTTATCAGATAGTAGAAAATAATCATGTGCCGGGAACTATGGTTCATTTTATTAAGTTAAATAAACATTATAGCGGAAATGATTTTATCTGGAATCTATGGGCATACGATTCTGCTGGCGTTGGGCATGAAGAAAATTTTACGGCTGAAGATGATTTTGGTAAAGTTGCGTTTGTTCAAGATCGCCATGTTATTGCGCGTAAAAAAACATGGGGTAGCGATTGGCATAATGATTGGTCAAAGCAAACATTATCTTTTGAAATTCCTGCGAATCTGCGTAATTGTTACATTATCAGCGGTGATGATAAATTATATACTGATTTACGTACCGTAGTTGCCAAAACTAATCCTCGGGTTGATTATGCGGTAATGGATGAGCGCAATAAAATTAGTGCGTATTTATCACACGAACCATTGATCGGTACTGAGTTTTATTTATACATTAATGCGGAACGGCAAAATAATGTTAATACCTTAATTAAAGATGAAAAACGTCAGGTGGTATTTACTAATTTACCTGATAATATCAAACCTAATGATTTAGTTGAAATTCGTTCCAATACTAGATTTTTGCCATACAAAGTTCAAATGCGTAATTATCTCAATAGTTTTGTTTATAATGCAAATGATTTGGGAATTACATTTAATGATGAAACTATTTCTGCTAAACTTTGGGCACCCACAGCACTTCGCGTTGAGCTCTTGGTCTATGATGCGTGGAATGATGCGGTTGATAATCCACATAGTGCATTAATTATGCACGTTGATGAGTCTAGTGGTGTGCATAGTTTAACTATGTTCCGTAAGCATCACGAAAATAAATATTATCTTTATCGATTATATTTTAATGAGATTGACCGTGATGGTGAACAATATACCAAGATTACTTATGCGGTAGATCCTTACGCAACGGTTATAGGCTTAAATGGTGATAAAGGTGTGCTTGCTGATATTTGTACCTCAGCTATGTATCCTAAAGGTTGGGAAAGCACGCCTAGACCTTTGCAAGTAAATAAAGAAGATGCTGTGATTTATGAGCTACATTTGCGGGATTTTACAATTCATGAATCGGGAGGAATCAGTCGGTCTACGCGCGGTAAATATGTTGGCGCTGTTGAAGCTGGTAGTTTTTATCAGGATACAGAAGGCAATAAATTTACAACGGGCATTGATAGCTTAGTCGAATTAGGTATTACCCATGTTCATATTTTACCATTTTTTGATTTTGCGACAGTTGATGAAACCAGATTGGATGATCCGCATAACCGCAATTGGGGCTATGACCCTAAAAATTATAACGCTCCAGACGGTAGCTATTCAGTAAACCCTTATGATCCTCTTTTACGAATTATTGAAACACGAACCATGATTATGGAATTTCATAAGCGTGGAATTCGTGTGGTAATGGACATGGTATATAACCATATGTCAGATACATCTAATCTCGATAATATTGTGCCGGGGTATTATTTCCGCAGTGATAGTTTGGGGCGTTTTACCAATGGTTCTGGCTGTGGTAATGAATTAGCAACTGAACGCCCAATGGTTGGCAAGTTTATTTTGGATTCAATTCGTCATTGGCTGATACATTATCAGATTGATGGCTTGCGGTTGGACTTGATGGAACTAATGGATCTAAATACCATGAAATTAATTGTTAATCTAGCTGGTGAAATTGATCCATCAATTATTGTTTATGGTGAACCGTGGCGTGGTGGCGATACACCGTTAGTAAATGGTACTCACCGTGGAGCGCAGCGCGATCAGGAGTTTGCTATCTTTAATGACGCTTTTCGGGATGTTCTTCGTGGTAATAATTCTCCAGCAAGAGGCTTTGTTAATGGTGATCAGCATAATTCGCTTCTAGGTTGGGGAGTGATTGAAGGGGTAAAAGGGTCAATAAATACGCTGACTTCAAAACCACGCGAAACAATTAATTATGTTGATGCTCATGATAATTATACCTTATGGGATCATATAGAAAAAAGTCAGTATCCTGAAACGCTTGTTGGCGAGTATCGCAGAAATATTCCAGATAATCCATTTGACTCGGAACTGGTGCGGCAAAATATGCTGGCTTTAGGGATAATTCTAACTTCACAAGGCGTTCCATTTATGCAAGGTGGGGTAGAGATTCTGCGCACTAAAAATGGTGATCATAATAGTTATCGTAGTGGTGATGATGTTAATGCATTTCATTGGCAAGATAAGGCAAAATTTAAGCCCGTATTTGACTATGTGCGCGGTTTGATTGAGTTAAGGCGTAAGCATCCTGCATTTAGAATGACTAATCGCCACGATATTGATGAATCGATGACAGTAAATGCGCTGCATAATAATGAGAAATCTGGTGTGATTTATACATTATATCGCAATCATGCCAATGGCGATGAGTGGAAAACGATTGTTGTGATTTACAATGCTACTACCATCGATAATTATAATGTTAATGACTCATTGCCAGCGTCGGAGTGTGGTGTATGGAATATTGTGGTTAATCATGAACGTGCCGGAGTTGATTCGTTGGCAGTAGTAGAAAATGGGCATATTCCACCATTGAAATCACATTCAATGATGGTGTTATATGCATGATTTTTTGTTGAACAATTAAATATTTACCCTGAGCTACTCGCGTTGTAATACAATTCTGTGTGATTGCACCGCAATATACTCAATCAGATTCATTATGCCGAAGCGTTACCAAGCTTCTTACCTACTAGCAGTAGGCTTCGTTGCTTGTAGCCTACTGGCGTTTTGAATCAATTTGAGTGTAACTATTTTACTCTATGATTTTTGTGTTTTGATGATGTGTTAAGGTGAGTTAGAATGACTAATTATTTGTCGATAGAAGAAGCTACTGAGCTATCAGGTATTCCAAGTGCTATTTTCAATGAGAAATATCTAAATGGTGGAATTATTAGCGTTAGAGTTGAAGATGGGAAAAAAACTATCGAAATGTCGGAGTTTTTGCGGGTATTTCCCAATGCTAAAATAGAAAAAAACAAATCACACGCTGATATTACTATAGATAATCAGCTCAAACAGATGAAAATTGAAAATCTGGAATATCAAGTAGCAAATTTACAGCGTCAACTTGAAAAGCATAGCGAAGAATATGACTGGTTACGTGGTAAATTTGACAATACAACTTTGCTGTTAGAGCAAAAGTTAGATAATTCAGAAGTTGATAAATATAAACAGGAAATCCGCCAACTAACTCATCAAGCGATGCAATGGGAAAAGAAATACAATACCTTGCTTGCCGCTAATGAGTTAAAAAGTCTGCTTAAAGAAAATATGGAGCTTAAACAAAAATTAGAAAGTTCTGCTCCACAAGCTGCGCCAGCTAAGCCGGTTCAGCCCTCACCACAAATTGCATCACCTGCAGTCCCTCCTCAAACGATTTTGCCTCAACAAACTATACCTCCCCAGCAACAACCCACTAGTCAATATGATGCCCCAAAGGCACAGCAAAAGCCTCGACGTCGTAAGATTTTTGGGATATTCTGAGTAATACACAAGTATTATGTGATTGTGAAGAGATTAGTTAATACTTTTCTACTTCAATTAAAAACTCTATTACAGGAGTGTGTAATATGAAATTTGTAAGCATATTTAAGACACGGCTATTGTCGTTCTTTGATAATCGTTTTACCAAGCGCAGTCAATTTACTGGGGATGCGAATCTTCTTGATGAAAATTATGATTTCAATGGAAGTAAGGCACCACGGACAATTACCGCAAATTTAATCCATCATGCATATTTATCTAACGCAGAGTCATTATTAAATCTTGGCTCTGATTTGGAAGGGTTGACTCCCCGCGAAGTCGAAGAAAAAATTTCACGCTTTGGCTACAATGAAATTGACAAACACGAAGAACTTAGTTGGTATAAACATTTATGGTTGAGTTATAAAAATCCGTTTAATTTATTACTAACTATTTTGGCACTGGTTTCTTTTTTTACCGACGATATGAAGGGTACAGTAGTAATTGGTGGAATGGTAGTTATTTCAACCGTTTTGCGCTTTGTTCAAGAACGTCGTTCAAATAATGCTGCGGATAAATTAAAAGCCATGGTAAGTACCACTGCGACAGTTATTCGTCAGGATGATGAGGATGATGAAGATGATGAGCAAATTGCCGAGCTTGAAAAACAGATACTTGGTACAAATCCAATGCAAGTGGCAAATCGACATGAAGTCACTATACGTAGTCTGGTACCGGGAGATGTGATTACCTTGTCCGCTGGTGATATGATTCCGGCAGACGTACGGATTTTAACGGCTAAAGATTTGTTTGTATCGCAAGCGGCATTAACAGGAGAATCGTTACCAGTAGAGAAATTTACCAAACAATCCAAGGCAGATGTTAACGAAGCTTTGGAGCTTGAAAATATTGGTTTTATGGGATCAAATATTGTCAGTGGCTCTGCATTGGCTGTCGTTATTTCAACCGGGAAAAATACATTTTTTGGTGCTCTGGCTGATAAAGTAGTTGCACAAAATGTAGTTGAAACTTCATTCCAAAAAGGGGTTAATCGGGTTAGTTGGTTGCTAATTTATTTTATGTTAATTATGTCACCAATTGTATTTATTATTAATGGTATGAGTACGCACGCTTGGCGTGATGCAGCATTATTTGCTTTGTCAGTAGCGGTTGGATTAACTCCTGAAATGTTGCCGATGATTGTCACTTCGACGCTTGCCAAAGGTGCGGTTGCAATGTCGCGTCGTAAAGTGATTGTGAAACGTCTTGATGCGATTCAAAATTTTGGTGCAATGGATATTCTGTGTACTGATAAGACCGGAACTTTAACCCAAGATAAAATTTGCTTAGAAAAACACACTGACATATTTGGTAATGATTATGATGATGTATTAGAATATGCATATTTGAATAGTTATTATCAAACAGGTCTAAAGAATTTATTGGATGTTGCGGTATTAGAACGTGGTAATTTTGGAGATATTCCTTTACTTATTAAAAAATATACTAAAGTTGATGAAGTACCATTTGATTTTCAACGGCGTAGAATGTCGGTAGTTGTGGCTGATTCTGCTGGTGAACAAGTCTTAATTTGTAAGGGCGCGGTTGAGGAAATGATGAAGAGCTGTAAATATGCAGCTCATGATAATCAGGTTATGCCGTTAACTGAGGAATTATTGGAAAAGCTTCGCTCTGTCACGGCTGATTTAAATTCAGATGGGCTACGCGTAGTGGCTGTTGCCAAAAAAGATTATCCTGTTCCTAAGGCAAGTTATAGTGTTGAGGACGAGCAGGAAATGATTTTAGTTGGTTATGTTGCCTTTTTGGATCCGCCAAAAGAAACTACTCGTCCAGCTATTGAAGCATTAAATAAATTAGGGATTGAAGTTAAGATTTTGACTGGTGACAATGATTTAGTAACGGCTAAAGTTTGTCGCGAAGTTGGACTTAATGTTGAAGGATTATTGCTTGGTTCTGAGGTTGATAAATTATCGGATGAAGAATTAACGGTAATCGCTAAAAATACGACAGTATTTGCCAAACTCACTCCTGCGCATAAAGAGCGGATTGTTGAGCTTTTAAGAGCTGGCGGGCATGTAGTTGGCTTTATGGGTGATGGAATCAATGATGCACCAGCGCTTAGAGCTGCTGATATCGGAATTTCAGTTGATACTGCCGTTGACATTTCCAAAGAAGCTGCGGATATTATATTACTTGAAAAGAGCTTAATGGTGTTAGAGCAGGGCGTTGAAGAAGGTCGTAAGACTTTTGCCAATATGCTCAAATATATCAAAATGACGGCAAGTTCTAATTTCGGTAATGTGTTCTCGGTGTTGATTGCATCGGCATTTATTCCATTTTTACCGATGTTGCCTGTGCAGCTACTTTTGCAAAATCTGATTTATGATATCTCGCAAACGGTAATTCCTTTTGATAATGTTGATGCTGAGTTTGTCGAGAAACCGCAACGTTGGGATCCTGCAGATTTGCGTAGATTTATGATTTTCTTTGGTCCTATCAGCTCTATCTTTGATGTGCTTACCTTCTTTGTAATGTGGCATGTTTTTGGTGCTAATAGTGCCGAGCATCAAAGTTTATTCCAAAGTGGTTGGTTTGTCGAAGGGCTATTAACGCAGACTTTGATTGTGCATATGATTAGAACGCGTAAGATTCCTTTTATCCAAAGCGTGGCAGCATGGCCTATGGTGGTAATGACCAGTTGTGCGGTAGCTATCGGTATTATTTTACCAATGTCGCCATTGGCTCATATGGTTGGGATGCAAGCTTTACCGGCAGGATATTTTGTATTCTTACTTTTTGCTGTAGCTGGTTATATGGTACTGACCCAGTCACTCAAAGGGATTTATGTACGGAAGTTTGGTTGGCAGTAAATGTGCTTGTCTTAGACTAATAATTATGTGATAATGAGTTCCGGGCTTTAGCCCGGATTCTTACTTTAAATTTCACAATTTAGACAATGGCTTACTCTGTCTTGCAAAAAGATAAATAATGGAGTAGAATATATACATAATGTATATACTTAATCTGCCTGTGGAGGCTGTTATGATTGCTAAAATATTTAAATCAGGTAACTCTCTAGCTTTAAGACTACCTAAAGAACTTGCCGAATTTTTTGATGGTGGTGAAGTAGAAATACATAAAGGCAAAAACAATACTCTCGTTATTGAGAAACTGAATACTAATTGGCAGGATATTTTTAGCAAATGCTATACGCCAGATTTTCCCGAGCGTGAAGAAGTTAATTTTAGTCCTAGAGAAGAATTATGATTAAGTTAATGCTAGATGCTAATATCTTGATTTATATCATAAAACACAAGCCAGAATCAATTATTGAGCATTTTATGAAATATAAACCACAACAGATTGGCATATCTTCGATAGTTTACGCTGAAATGATGTGTGGTGTTTATAATAGTCAGCAAATTGAACGAAATTTAGCGGCTTTTCACGCTTTGGTTGACAATTTAATCGTAATTGATTTTGATAATAAAGCAGCTAGCTTGTACGCTCAGCATAAAGCGCGATTAAAGAAAGCTGGTCAATTAATCTCGGATAATGATCTTTTGATTGGTTGCCATGCCTTGGCATTAGGTGTGCCGCTGATTAGCAATAATATTCGCGAGTATCAGCGCATTGATGGGCTGAAATTGGAAAATTGGGTATGATGGAATATTGTAAGGCTTGTAAATTATGAGTTTAATTGAGCAAATTGCGCTGGGTGAAAGTAAAACACTGGAATTAAAGCGTGAATTACCAAGTTCTGAACAAATTGCGAGAACTATACTTGCCTTTGCAAATACTAGTGGCGGTAAGCTGGTGATCGGTGTTGATGATCAGCGGCAAATTATTGGGATTGTCACCGATGATATTTTTGCGCTGCAAGATAAAATTACTTCTATGATTTTTGATAGCTGTCATCCAAATATTTTACCTGAAATTTATACCCTTAATCATGAAGATAAATTATTGCTGGTGATAGAGGTATTTCGCGGGAATTTATTACCATACTATCTTAAAAAGGATGGTAAAAATAATGGTACTTATATACGGATTGGTGCAACGAATCGTAAAGCTAGCTTGGAAAATATTATTGATCTAGAGCGCCAAAGGCGTAATTTAGCTTATGATGAAGAAATTAATTACGATGTGGAATTTTCAAATTTGGATCTAGCACCACTGATGAAAGTATTTAAAGAGCAGGGTAAGAGCCTAGATGAGCAAAAATTGTTTAGCTTAAAGTTGGCAAAAGAAGAAAATAATGTATTGTATCCAACAAATGCACTTTTAATCCTGCTCGGTAAATTGGAGCATTGTCAAGTCAAATGTGCACGCTTTAAGGGTAGGACGATGGATGTCTTCATCGATAAGAAAGAATACAGCGGTGATATATTTTTTATCTTAGAAAATACGCAAAATTTCATTTTAAATCATATTAATTTGCGCGGTGAAATAAGTAGTCTCTATCGTAAAGATACTTATGAAATACCAGTGGTTGCACTACGCGAAGCATTGATTAATGCGCTGATACACCGTGATTATACCAATGGTGGGCGTGATATTAAAGTTGGTGTTTATGATGATATTGTGAATATTGTATCTCCGGGTGGCTTTCCAAATACGATTACGGCAAGCGATATTGAAGCCGGACGCAGCGAGGCGCGTAATAAAGTGATTGCCAATGTTTTTAAAACCTTGGGCTTGATTGAGCAATGGGGGAGTGGAATTAAACGGATTAAATCCAGTTGCTTGGAGCATGGTTTAGTTGTGCCACACATTGCTGAGAGTGGTGATTTTGTTGATGTTGAAATTTATCGTCCATTAGTTGCAGAAAAAGTTAGTGATCGGTTACAATCGATACCGGACGATACCGGACGACACCGGACGATACCGTCTGAACAAGCAGAACTCATAAGAAATTATTTACAAGAGCGGGAAAAAATAACGGCGAAAGAAGTAGAAAAATTGTTGGAAATAAAAAAAAGCTGGACCCGCGAAATTTTAAAAAAGTTGATCGAACAAAAAATTATCTCACGCAAAGGTAGCGGACCCAAGACCTATTATGTTTTGTATGAGCTTAGCAATGCACGCTAATCATAAAATAAAACTAGAAGAATTTAAACTGAATTTTATGCTAACATACTAAATTGATTTATAAATAGTTGTTGTTTTTAGGAGCAAGAATCATGAATGACAAATCGCAAATTTCATTAAAAAATACCAAAGAACAAATATTAGCTGCATATAATGAAGCTTTGGAATTGGTAAAGAAAAAAAGTCAGGAGACACCCGCACAGCTACAAACCAAGCAGGAAAAACAAAAGCAGGTTGATGAGGTTAAATCAACTGGTTATGAGCAAATTGTTAATCAGATTGGTGAGTTAAAAATAAACTGCACTAAATCTATTGATGAATTTATGCAAACTATCAGTCGTGAGTTTGAGAGATTTAATAAATTAGAAGCCGCAATTAATTTGGAACAACAGCATTTAGATTCTTTGTATGGTATAAAAGAAGAGTCCGATACCTTATCTGCAATAATGCTTGCGCATCAAAAAGAAAAAGATGATTTTAAATCAAAAATGCTCGATGATGAAATCGCCTGGCGGAATAAGCTTACTCAATTAGATGCTGATTATAAAGAGCATAAAGCGGAATTGGATAAACAACGCAAGCGTGAAGAGGAAGAATATACTTATAATTTAAATCAAGCACGTAAAATAGATAAAGATAAATACGAACAACAAAAACAAATTGCATTGCAAGAAATTACAGCTAAAAAGCAGGAACTTGATGAACGCGAGAAAGATTTAACTACTAGGGAACAAGAGATTATTGCTTTGCAACAGCGCGTGGCTGATTTAGAGCAGGAAATTAGTATTAGAGTTGCGGAAACTGAAACAAATACAACTAAAACGCTGCAAACTGAGTTTAAATATACGCAAGCACTGACTGAGGAACAAAACAAACGTAATGTAGAATTATTGCAGCAGAAAATTGAGCTATTAGAGCAAAAAAGTAGCGAGCAAGCCAAGGTAGTTGAGGCTTTAAATAGCAAGTTGCAACAGGCACAAGAGCAGACCCAAAGTATTGCCCATAAAGCATTAGAAACCGCTGCGCAACGCTCAATCTACATTAGCCCTAATGAAATCAATAAAGCATAAGTGTACTTGAGACATAGCCGATTTATTAAAAATACAGTGTTTTGAATGAATCGGTTTAAGATATTTTATTGAGCGAAGATATGAGCAGCGTAATATATAAATTAAAAATTGAAACAAGATGGATTGAGATATTTTCTCCTCTTGAGTCAATTAAATTTCACAAGAAGTTTTAGTATAATGTGCAGAAGTTATCAAAACCTATTTATAAAACAATGGTGGCTATGAATATCACTCAAATCGAACACAATATCAAAAAACTACTCGAAAGCTTTAATCAAGAGACCTTTATCTACGGTTTATTGCTGGTTTACGGATTGCCTAAGGCCTCAATCAGTCGTCTGCAAAAAGGCGGCTTAAACCTATCCAAAAATGAAAATGAAATTTTGTGGAAAAAGAAGCTCTTTTTTAAAGTAGTAACGACTAATGAACTCTACAGCACCACTGACAGCTATAAAAATCAACCAGATTTAATCAAGCATGATCCACGTTTTATTATCATCACCGACTATCAACAACTGCTAGCGATTGATACAAAGACCTTTGAAACACTAGACACAAAAATCACTGAGCTGGATAAATGCTTTGATTTCTTCTTGCCATGGGCTGGTATGGAAAAAGCCAGCTATCAAGGTGAAAATCCTGCCGATGTAAAAGCTGCCGAGAAAATGGCAAAGCTGTTTGATGAGCTCAAAAAAGATAATCCCGAGCTTATTAATAAAGAACAACTGCATAGCCTAAATGTATTTTTATCACGCCTATTATTCTGTTTTTTTGCTGAAGATACTGGAATATTTGAAGCTAAACAATTCACTAATGCCATCAAAAACTATACCCAGCTCGATGGCTCTGATTTACATGAGTACCTAGATAAAATCTTTGCGGTAATGAATCATAATCACCGAGAAAATTTACCAGATTATATCGGCAAATTTCCTTATGTCAATGGCGGATTATTTAAAGATAATCACCCCGTACCACAGTTTAGCTTCAAATCCCGCCAATTACTCCTTGAAAATGGCGATCTGGATTGGTCGGTAATTAATCCGGATATTTTTGGCTCGATGATGCAAGCGGTGGTCGATGCCAAGCAGCGTAGCGGTCTTGGAATGCACTATACTTCAGTACCTAATATCATGAAAGTGATTGAGCCGCTATTTCTGAATGAACTCAAAGAAGAATTTAACAAAGCCTATGATAGCAAAACCAAGCTAGAAAAACTACTTAGTCGAATGGCGAATATCAAGATCTTTGATCCGGCTTGTGGTTCGGGTAACTTCTTGATTATCGCCTATAAAGAATTACGTAATCTTGAAATAGCCATCATGCAGCGGATTGATGAATTAACTGGCAAATCATCAATGATGTTTTCACAAATCCATTTGAGTCACTTCTATGGTATTGAAATCGATGATTTTGCTCATGAAATAGCCAAACTATCGTTATGGCTGGCTGAACATCAGATGAATCTACGCTTTGAAAAAGAATTTGGCAGAACCTTACCAGCGCTACCACTAAAAGATAGCGGGAATATTGTTTGTGCCAATGCTTGCCGGATTGACTGGGAGGATGTTTGTCCAAAAACATCAGGTGACGAGATTTATGTGCTGGGCAATCCCCCATATTTGGGTAGTAGTATGCAAAATAAAGAACAAAAATCTGATAAAGATTTAGTTTTTTATGGTATCAAAAACTACAAAAACCTTGATTACATTGCCTGTTGGTTTTATAAAGGTAGTAAATACATACAAAACAATAACGTTAAATTAGCATTTGTTTCTACAAATTCAATCTGTCAAGGGGAACAAGTTGATATGCTATGGACTCAAATATTGAATCTTGATATAAAGATTTTCTTTGCTTACCAATCTTTTAAATGGGTAAACAATGCAAAACATAATGCAGGTGTAACAGTAGTAGTAATTGGAATGGCAAATAAGAATAGTCCAGTCAAAAAAATAATATATTCAGATAACTCGTCATTAGTCGCTAATAATATTAATCCATATTTAATTAGTAGTAAAAATCACATAATATGCAAAAGAAATGTGCCTATTTCAAAAAATTTCCCAATAATGACATATGGTAATAAAGCTGTTTATGGAGATCCATTGATATTATCAAAAGATGATTTGAAAAGAGTTGAATCTGATGAGTATGCAATAAATTCATATATAAGACCTCTTGTAGGAGCGAGTGATTTAATTGATGGGGCTAGGAGATTTTGCATATGGATAACTAAAGATAACTTAGATAGAGCGTTATTAGTTCCAGAAATAAAAAAACGTGTAGATATGGTTAGAAAATTAAGACTAAGTAGTCGAGATTCAGGCGCCAATCAGCTAGCAGCAAGAGCATATCAATTTAGAGACATTAACGAAGCAAAGACTAATTTAATTGCTATCCCAAGAGTTTCATCTGAGCGTAGAAATTATATCCCAATTGATTTTTTTGAGCATAGTAATATAGTGCTAGATTCTGCTCAGGTTTTATATGATCCAGAGACTTGGATATTTGGCGTTATATCTTCAAAAATGCACATGGCTTGGGTTCGAGCTGTTGCGGGTAGATTAGAAACTCGTATCCGTTACTCATCAACATTATGTTATAACACTTTCCCATTTCCAAATATTAGTGGCGACCAAAAGAAACGCATTGAAATGTATGTTTTTGAAGTGTTAGACGAACGAGAAAAACACCCCGAAAAAACACTTGCCGAACTCTATGACCCCGACAAAATGCCCGATGGTCTGCGCCAAGCACATCATAATCTTGATATTGCGATAGAACAATGCTACCGCACCAAACCATTTGCATCAGACGAAGAACGCCTTGAACACCTCTTCACCCTCTACGAACAAATGACCTCAAAAGGCACTAAATAATGGGCAATCTATACTATCGCCTCAGAAAAACTAAAAGTATTTTTGATTTTAATGAATTAGAGAATAGCGAAATATATTTTGCCTCGAATAAAGAGTTAAATGATCCCATGGAGGGATATAAAAATTTAATATTTAATGGTGATGAAATAGTATGGGAAAATTTTTTTAAGCATTATCTTAGATGTTTAGAGTCTAGTTATCAAAATTATCTTATCGCTAGTGAAACCTGTTTCAAAGATTATTGTTCTGAACAAATACCTGTTTTTATAAAAGTTAATGAATTCCCTACAACAATTTATGAGACTTTGTTCAATCAAATTTGGGATGATGCTTTTAATCTATATGGTTCTGTGATAGAAAAGATAATAAACAGATCGACACCAGTAACAAAAGAAGAGTTAAGTTGCTATCTTCAAGCATTTAATATCATAGCATTATCAGTTATTCATAAACATTATCAGCTAAACTTAATAGTTCCGAAAACCAATGAATACAATTACGACTACACAAATGTAATTGAAAGTATTAAAAAGCGAATAGATATTCATGAAGAAAATATTAATCGAGAAAATTTTGATAAATTTGTATTGTTATTAACTCAAGTCAGTGCTCAAAGTAGTGATCAGCTTTTTTTAGAGTTAAAATCTAATGGAAATGATAAATCCAAATCTAAAAAGCTACATTTACTAAATTTTACAAAATACTACCTAAATGCTATAGAAAAACTAACTTATCCAGATGTCTATACCGCTAGTTTTATGGGGCGTAAAGCTATTCATAATTCTTCGGTTTGGGGGCATTATGGTGATAGCCATAAAGGAATATGTTTAATATTTGAAGCAGATGATTCTGATTGCTTAAGCTTTTCAACATCTAAATTAGAATATGGTTCTAAAAGGCTTGTAGCTGATAATAAAAAATTGGAGTTTAAAAAAATTGAATATGAACAAGATTATCCTGAAATTGATTTTTTTAGAACATTAGGGGTATTGCCTACAGGTCAAATAATTTCTGATTGGTATACTAAAGACAAAGATATAAGCACTATAAATTATGAAGTATTCGATAATGAAAACCTTTGGCGTGATGATTACTGGAACAAATTCAACTCTAATAATCTAATAAAAATGAAGGATTGGGAGTATGAACAAGAGTATCGCCTTATTCTCAATAGCGGTATGCGTAGTCAAAAAGATATGCTGGATCGGAAACTAAAGTATGATTTTAATAGTCTCCACGGTATTATTTTTGGTATAAACACTAAGGAAGAAGATAAACTTAAAATTATTGATATTATCAAAAAGAAGTGCGCTCAGTATGAACGAAAAGAGTTTAAGGTTTATCAAGCGTATCACTGTAATTTTAAAAAAAACATTCAGTTTTATAGCTAAGAATATCATATGAACATTAAAAGCTACATCTCAGGCGAATTACGCCAAGAATACCAATACAAAAGCTTTGTGCCAAGTATGATTAATCATACATTTACTTGGGATGATCCACAAATTAATACATTGCTTGAGGATGCAACTCGCGCACTTGGTGAATTAAATGCTTTTACCATGATAGTGCCAAATGTGGATATTTTTATCCAGATGCACATTACCAAAGAAGCAAACACGTCTAGTAAGATTGAGGGAACCAAAACCGAGATTGATGAGGTTTTATTAGCCAAAGATCAGATTAATCCCGAAAAACGCGATGACTGGCAGGAAGTCCGCAACTATATTGATGCGATGAATTCAGCACTGGATGAATTGAATCGCTTACCGATAAGTAATCGTTTGATTAAGCATATTCATGCGATATTATTGAATAGTATACGTGGTGAAACCAAGCAACCGGGAGAGTTCCGCACCTCACAGAACTGGATTGGTGGCGCCAACTTAGCTACCGCCTATTTTGTACCACCTCATCATGAGCTAGTTCCTGATCTAATGAGTGATTTAGAAAAATTTCTGCATAATGAAGAAATTTATGTCCCGCACTTGATAAAGATTGCTATAGCGCATTATCAATTTGAAACAATCCATCCATTCCTTGATGGTAATGGTCGGATTGGACGTTTATTGATTACTTTGTATTTAGTAAGTAATGGCTTATTAAATAAACCATCGTTATATTTATCTGACTTTATTGAGCGTAATAAATCATTGTATTATGAATCATTAACGTTTGTTCGCACTCAAAATAATTTGAATGGCTGGTTAAAATTTTTCCTAACCGCAGTTATTGAAACAGCAAAAAATGGCGTTGATACCTTTAAGCAAATATTGACGTTAAAGCAGGAAATTGATTCGGTAATATTCAGTTTTGGCAAGAAGTCACAAAATGCAAAAGCATTAATAGATTATTTATATCAACAACCGATAATTAGTAGTGCCGATATAATTGAACCGTTAGGGATTAGTAAGCCTACGGCAAATTTATTACTGAGTGATTTTGTAGAAAAAGGTATCTTGCTAGAAGTTACCGGGTTACAAAGAAACAAATTATATAGTTTTGAACGCTATTTAAAAATCTTTAGTAAAGTTTAGAGCCTCAACCTTTACTAAAGAAACGCCTTAGTAAAGTTTGGAGGATTAACCTTTACTAAGACAACGATGTAGTAAAAATTAATAGCTCAAATTTAATTAAGTTGGAATGAAAATATGACTGATATAAAATTATTTGAATCAAAAAAAGTGCGTAGTCACTGGAATAGTGAATCGGAAAAGTGGTATTTTTCAGTGATTGATATAGTTGAGATATTGACAGACTCAATAAATCCAACGGATTACTTAAAAAAGTTACGTAAGCGAGATGGATTACTTGCAGATTACATAGGGACAAATTGTCCCCAGGTAGCAATGAAAACTGAAACAGGTAAAACTCGGAAAACTTTAGCTGCAGATGTACAAGCTATTTTACGTATTATACAATCTATACCATCACCAAAAGCTGAGCCATTCAAATTATGGTTAGCTAAAGTTGGTTATGAACGTATGCAAGAAATTGCTGATCCAGAGCAGAGTTTAGACCGTGCACGGGAAAATTGGCAGAATTTGGGGCGTAGTGATAAATGGATTCAACAACGCATGATGGGACAAGAAACACGCAATAAACTAACTGATTATTGGAAAGAGCACGGTATTGAAAAGTCAGAAGAATTTGCATTACTAACAAATATTATTCATCAAGAATGGACTGGTGTAACAGTCAAAGAACACAAAGCACTTAAAGAACTAAAAACACAAAATTTACGTGATCATATGAATGAGGCTGAACTTATTTTTACGGCGTTAGCTGAATTGTCTACGCGTAACATTGCTCAATCAGATCAAGCTGAGGGGCTTACTGAAAATATTGAAGCAGGAAAACGTGGTGGTAAAATTGCTAAACGGGCTAAAGAAGATTTTGAGGAAGAAACAGGGCAAAAAGTAATTAGTAGTGAAAATTTCTTGCCACCACAGAAGCAAAATAAAAAGCTGAAGGATAAATAATGACTGATTTAATACATGTAACCTATGCCCAAACTGGACAAAGCTCCAAGATTAACCACTATGGCATGCGTGAAATGCAAGCTAATGCCTTTGAATCGCGCAATTCGCAATACTTGCTATTAAAAGCTCCACCAGCATCGGGTAAATCACGGGCATTGATGTTTATTGCTTTAGATAAGCTAATTAATCAAGGGCTAAAAAAGGTAATTGTGGCAGTACCTGAGCGTTCAATTGGTGGTTCGTTTGGCGATACTGAGCTCAGTAAATACGGTTTTTTTGCCGATTGGCAGCCCAATGATCACTATAACCTGTGTACACCAGGTAACGATGGCAGCAAAAGCAAGGTTGAAGTATTTAAAAACTTCATGGCTAATGATGAGAAGATTTTAATTTGCACCCATGCGACCTTACGCTTTGCCTATGAGGAGCTTGAGGATAACCTATTCAACAATGTATTATTAGCAATTGATGAATTTCATCATGTATCAGCCGATGCCGATAACCGCCTCGGTGAGCTGCTACGGAACTTGATGCAAAAATCTTCGGTGCATATTGTCGCCATGACGGGCTCGTATTTTCGTGGAGATAGTGTACCTGTGCTTAGTCCAGAAGATGAAGCCAAATTTGATAAAGTGACCTATAATTATTACGATCAGTTAAATGGCTATAACTATCTTAAAACTTTGGGGATTGGTTATCATTTTTACCAAGGACGTTATACCACCGCAATCATGGAGATGCTAGATACCGATAAAAAAACCATTTTACATATTCCGAATGTTAATTCTGGTGAATCAACCAAAGATAAACATAACGAAGTAGACTACATCATTGATAAAATTGGTGAAGTAGATCATGTTGATGCTGATAGCAGTGTAATTTACATTAAACGCCATGGTGATGGTAAGATTATCAAAGTAGCGGATTTAGTCAATGATGAGCCTATCCATCGTGAAAAGCTGGTCACGTATTTACGTGGTATAAAATCAGCCGCTGATATGGATTTAATCATTGCTCTTGGTATGGCAAAAGAAGGTTTTGATTGGCCATATTGTGAACATGCTTTAACCGTCGGCTATCGTGGTTCATTAACGGAGATTATCCAGATTATTGGACGAGCTACCAGAGATAGTAGCAATAAAACTCATGCCCAATTTACCAACCTAATTGCTCAGCCAGATGCTCAAGACTCAGAAGTAAAAACATCGGTAAATAATATGCTCAAAGCTATTACTGCATCATTACTGATGGAGCAAGTATTAGCTCCTAACTTCAAATTTAGAACTAAAGTTGAATTTGATGATACACCCGAAGAAGCGGGCACGATTAAAATTCGCGGCTTCAAAATGCCATCAACCAAGCGAGTTCAAAATATCATTGAATCAGATTTGAATGATCTCAAAGCAACGATTTTACAAGATGCACAAATGTTAAAAGCTATGCCTGGCAATCTTGAGCCAGAGGTTATTAATAAAGTCTTAATTCCTAAAATTATCCAAGTTAAATATCCTGAGTTGACCAAAGAAGAAATTGAAGAAGTTCGTCAACATGTGGTAGTTGACTCAGTTATCAAAAATGGTGAGATTAAGCAAGAAGGTGACAAGCGATTTATCAGAATGGCAAACACTTTTGTTAATATTGATGACATTAACATTGATTTAATTGATAAAATCAACCCATTCCAAAAAGCATTTGAAATCTTATCTAAATCGGTGACTCGGCAGATATTGCGGCTTATTCAAGAAACGATTGATGCGATTAAAATTGATATTACACCCGAAGAAGCAATTATATTGGCACCTAAATTAAAATTATTTATTAGCCACATGGGAAGAGCACCGGAAATTAATGCGGCAGACCCACAAGAGCGTCGATTGGCTGAATTTATTATTTACATGAAAAACTATGCTCGGGAAAAAGCTAAAAATGGATAAACAATATTTATCTTTAGATGATATTTTAGACGACAGCGATTTTGGTGAGGTTTTTAGCATTAAGCCAACTAATCCAGTTATCTCAGCGGATGATCGGCTGATTGAATCATTCAATGAAATCAATAAATTTATCGATCAGCATGGACATGAACCAACTAATATGCTTGATATGAATGAGCGAAAATTAGCTAAACGCCTTGAAAATTTTCGGGATGAACCCGAGAAATCTATTACCCTGAAACCACATGACAAGCATAATTTACTACAAATCCAAGAAAAACCCATCGAGTCATTGGATGATATTTTGCAAGATGATTTTTTAGCTAGTATTTTAGGTGATGACAGCTCGGCATTAGGTATTTTTGATTTAAAACATGTGAAGCATAGTTCAGAGCGTCAAGCTACGGATTTTGTGGCGAGACGTAAGGTGTGCAAAAACTTTGCCAAATATGAGCCATTATTTAAACAATGTCAAACCGAATTAAAATCAGGAGCTCGAAAATTAATTAAATTTAATGAGCAAAGCTTAGCACCAAATACTTATTTTATAATTAATGGGGTACTTGGGTATTTAGAAACAGTTTATGATTTAGTAAAAGATAAGAATAGCAAGTTTGACGGACGTATTTATTGTGTTTTTGAAAATGGTACAGAGTCAAATATGTTGTTCAGATCATTAGGTAAAATGCTCTATGATAATGGTCAAATTGTATCGTCATCAAATGCCGAAAATATTGCTGAATTTCATCATGGGTTTAATCTTATCAGCGAAGATGATCAATCAACAGGGTATATTTATATTCTAAAATCAAAAAGCACTAATCCTAAAGTTGCTAATATTGATAATCTTTACAAGATTGGTTATTCAACTATCCCAGTTGAAGAACGCATTAAACATGCCGAGAATGAAGCAACGTATCTGATGGCACCGGTTGAGATCGTATCAATCTATGAGTGTTATAACCTCAATCCACAGAAATTCGAGCATATTATGCACACTTTTTTTGCCAGTGCCTGTCTAAACCTAGATGTATTTGGCGAAGAAAGCAAGCGTTATAATCCTCGGGAATGGTTTATTTTGCCATTATCAGTTATTGAACAAGCTATTGGCTTGATAATCAGCGGTGACATAATCAATTATAATTTTAATAGTAAGCTATCCTTAATCCAAACAAATATTTAGTTGGAACAAACTATACTTATGAATAACATACTCCACCCATTGCAGCAAATCAGCTTTAACCATGCCAATCAGGCTTATGTGGTCGAAGCTAGTGCCGGAACTGGTAAAACTTGGACTATTGAACGCCTTTATATCAAAGCCTTGCTTGAATCCAGTCAGCCATACGATTCTAGCCTACCTTTAAGTGTTGAAAATATCTTAGTGGTAACGTTTACTAATGATGCAACCAATGAGCTAAAGCAACGGATTGCTACCCAGATTCAAACCACGATCAATACTCTGATTGTCATGAATAAGCAAAGCTTAGATTCCAAAGATGATATTTTTTTAGCATATCTCGCAACACGCACAGAGCAGTTTGAGAAAGATGTAACTCTGCTGAGCCGCGCCTTGCAAAATTTTGATCAATCGGCGATTTATACCATTCACGGTTTTTGCAAGCGGATTATCGAAGATTATCAGTTTGAATGTAAAACGCCGAGTGAATTTGAATTGGTTACGAATAAAGGTCGCTTAATAGAAAATCTGGTTGTTGATTTTATGCGCAGTGAGATTATTAATAATCCACAATTTAAGGGCTGTATTGCCGAGGTTTTGAGTAATTTAGAGCAGCTTTTTAATAGCAGCGATTTTCAGCAAAGCCTAGTTGAAAAAATCAGCGCCAAATTACCCAAAGATATGTTTGAACTACTTGATAATGGCTATCAACTTAAATATAATTTGAGCAATGTCCCAGCAAGCTTGACATTGCTAAGTCAGAGTGAACTTAGCGAAGAGGATAAACGAGAGGCTAAAGCACAATTCTTAGCGTATTTAATGCAACATCTGGCAGCCAAATTTCCAGCGGTCAATGAATTATCGGGAGTTTTATCTTATGATGATTTGATTCAGAAAGTTGCAGATAGCCTTAAAGCAAATTTGATTAATGCCGACTCTAGTTCTTCTAATATTCTGGCGGATAAAATCTACCAGCAGTTTCCCGTTGCCTTTATTGATGAGTTTCAGGATACCGATAGCTTACAGTGGCAAATTTTTAGCCAGATTTATCGCTTGCAACAATCTGTCAGGCGCGGTAATGTTGTGGTAGTTGGTGATCCCAAGCAGGCAATTTATCGTTTTCGTGGTGCGGATATTGATACCTACCTTGCCGCACGTTCTCAAATTGGCACTAAATTAGAATTAAAACATAATTTTCGTTCGCATCCTGAGATTATGAATTTTGTTAATCAGCTTTTTAGTCTGGAGAATCAAAATTGTACGAGTGAGACTAGTTTTCTGGGGAGTGGCATTGATTACAGCGAAGTAGTGGCGGCAGCAAGTAAAAATGAGCTCTATTTACCAGAGTTACACGAACTGAATGCTTTAGCGCGGAATAATTCGATCAATGTTGAATTTAGCGATGCACCCGTGCAGATTGTTGCGATTAATGGAGTTTCAGCTGATGAGCGGCGTAAGCGTTTGTTGATGGCAATTAGTTTTGAGATTTTAGCTTTATTGAAATTAAATCCTGAACTCAAAGGCAAAATTGCAATTTTAGTTTCCAAAAATAGCGAAGCCAGCGAGTTGGTTAAGTTTCTGGCTAAATATGGTTTAAAGGCAGCTGAGCTAAAATTAGGTAATATTTTTGCTACTAGTAGTGCGCTAGATTTATATCATATTTTATTGGCAATCAGTGATCTCAATAATCGTAAAAATTTTATGCGTGCGCTGAGCACTCAATTGCTTAATCTTGATTTAGCTAGTTTGAATCTTGAAAGTAATCCTGATAATAATCAATTTGAATTATTACAGCAACAATTTTTTGCCTATAAGGAGATTTGGGAGCGGCAGGGCATAATTTCGCTGGTTTATCATCTAATACAAGACGTAATTACTAACCATCCACAGCAAGATTCAATTGTTTCGCATCGTGAACTGGCTAATATTTGGCAATTGGCTGAGCTACTCAATAAGCAAGCGAGCAAATTACATAATCAAGCTGAATTATTGTATTGGTTTTTACATAAGACTCATGATGCACAAACCAATCTGGAGAGTGATTTAGATGGCAATAATGAAGAATTGGTACGTTTGGATAATGATGATGAGCAGATTATCATTACGACCCAACACAAAGCCAAAGGGCTGGAATATGAAATCTTATTTTGTCCATTCTTCAAAAGCGGGATAAAACTGGATGGAACGTATGATTTTAATTATCGCCGCCCATTTTTTAGTAATTTCCGCGATGAGGGTGGAATGAGATCAGAATTAATCATGGATACCACGCTCGGTACTCAGATTATTGCTAATGATAACAAGGAAGCTCATCGTTTGAATTATGTTGCGCTCACTCGTGCTAAGCAGAGGTTATATATTTATCTCAAACAGCCAACTATCACCAAAAGTACAGGCAAATACAATAGCAATCAACGCCCAGATAAAATTGGTGAATTATTTGGCTATGTCGAAAAAGATCCACAGGATAATAGTCATAATTTATTTAGCTATGCGAATTTTTTTGCTGAAGATGCGAGTTTGGCACTCAAACAGCCCGCATTATTACCGGGAGTAGCTGTTTATAACCGTAATAGTTTACGCGAAGAAGACTTGCAGGCATTAAAATTTACTTCGCCACCGCGCACAGATAATATTAATAATTTTAATACAATGTTTAGCGAATTTAGAGGGCAAAAAGTTTATACTCGTCAAAGTTATACCGCTTTGACTACTCATGGCGCAGAAGATTTTGATATTAGCGATTATTTTGTTAAGAATGAAACACAGCAAATAACTGCACCCAATTATCGTTATTCAATTTTAAGTAGTGGACAGTTGCGTGGCGCAAGTTTTGGGGTGCTCTTTCATAGCTTGTGTGAGGCTTATCCGTTTAGTCAGGCGCAGTTGCAGCAACTCTTACAACAAGAGAATCTGAGCGCCGATGATGAGCATGATTATCCAGCGCAGTTTAGTGCGATGCTTGAAGAAACTTTTAGTTATCCTCTGATCGATGATTTGTGTTTGCGTGATTTACGCGAGAGAAGCTTGCATGAGTTAGAATTTAACTTGCTGATTAAAGATAGCCATTCATTGCGTGAACAGATTGCTGATTTATTGGCTAGATATTTTGGTGATACACATCCATTTACGAGCTCTTGTCGGATGCTGGATAAAATTGAAGCTGGGTTTTTGGTTGGGTTTATTGATTTATTTTTTGAATATCAGGGCAAATATTGGATATTGGATTATAAAACCAATACCTTAACTAATTATGCACATGCAAAAAATCACTTGGCAGTTGAAAGCCAGCTGGTAGAATCAATGGCAGATCATCATTACTATTTACAATATTTACTCTATCTGGTGGCAGTAAAACGTTATCTTGAGCAACGTCTAGGTATTGCTGATGCAACTGAACTTTTGGGGGGCGCAGTGTATTTTTACGTGCGGGGAATATTTACCGAGCAGCTTAGCTCTGGAGATGGAATTTATCTGGATACTAATTGCCAAAATTTAGTCCGTGAATTAGACCTATTGTTTCGTGGAGTAAGTAATGCTGAATAATTCTCATTTACCAATTACTACCCAGCTGCTAACTTTAGCTAATCCTATGCCAGAGGCTCAGACTACGCGATTAGCTAAAATAATTGATGCTTTATTTAATGATCTTGATGAAGGGCATAGCTGTAGCCTGGTGGCGGATTTGGCTCTGGGCTTAGAGTGTGATACGCTTGAAATTAATGAATGCCTTATGGCTAGTGGCTTATGTGTCGTATATAAAGATAGGATAATTACTGAATACGATAGCAAACCTTTTAGCATAGTTAATATTGACGGTGCTTCATTGGTTTATATTAGCAAGTATCTGAATTATGAACAAAGTATTGTTACTCAGGTAAAACAACTAATGGCAATACCTGAAATTGATAATATTGCTATTAGTTATCAGCAAGGATTACAACAATTACGAGCGTTATCTGCGGCAAACAACCGTCCGAATAGTGAACAATTAGCCGCGATTATTGCTGCCAGCCGTCAGAAATTCAGCATTATCACTGGTGGTCCGGGTACTGGTAAAACGACGACAGTTACATTGCTGTTATGGTTGCTTTACCAGACTTATGGCGCTGATTTAAAAGTACAAATTTGTGCGCCAACTGGTAAAGCCGCCATTCGTGTCCGAGATTCCGTGAGTAAAACGTTACGCGATTTAGAGCAAAGTTCATTAATTGATTTTGAGGGTACTCTTTTTGCTGGGTTATTAGAGGAGGGCAATAATTTTTTAACTATTCATAAGTTACTCGGTTATCAGCATAATAGTATTTATTTTAGGCATAATGCGCATAATCAGCTTGATTTAGATGTTTTAATTATTGATGAATCATCAATGATCAGTTTGCCATTATTTAGCAAATTATTTCAAGCACTCAATCTTGATAAATTAAAACATATTGTCTTCTTGGGTGATAAAAATCAGCTGTCCTCAGTTGAAGAAGGGTATGTTTTTGCCTCATTGGTAGCGCTACGTAATGATACGCCAAATAGTAATGCTGCTTACGATTTATTTACTCAGATCCAAGAACCCAATATCACGCATGAGCTGTTGATTAGTAATCGTAATCAGGGAGCAATTCATGAGCTGGCACAAGCAATCTTAACTCAACATGAATCAGCATTAACAGGCGTTCTTGAATCCTCAGAGCAAGTGAAAGTTTTCGCTCCTGAACTTAAATTAGTTTTACAGCATGTGTTAGATAATGCAAATTCAACATTCCGTCAATTTTTAAGCTTTGCACAAAATGCTAATGATGAGCATAATTATGCTGAATTATTTCGCTTATTTAGCGCTCAGACGATACTTTGCCTAACTAATGGCGGAGTATTGGGTTGCGATAATCTTAATGCTCGGCTTGAGT
>ERZ650309.172-NODE-172-length-32267-cov-5.612505_pt1 | contig 32267 bp, 33 predicted proteins | sample MGYA00376245_ERZ650309 | MGnify/ENA primary metagenome ERZ650309 (study PRJEB26733, sample SAMN07839294) | wastewater metagenome | biome: urban; feature: wastewater treatment plant; material: waste water | place: USA: North Carolina | collected 2016-04-26 ... | reverse complement strand
TTCCGATCTCGAACCGCAGCGGCTTCACGCGCTCGACCAGCACTTCGGCGGGCGTCGGCGCAGAGGTCAGCAGCCGCATCGACTCGGCGACGAACTCGGCCAGCGGCATGGCCCGAGGATCGGCCGCCTGGTGCGCGCCGGTCAGCTCGGTCTGCACGTAGGGCGGCGGCAACTCCACCACCTCCACCGACGTGCCCTGCATCTGGTAGCGCAGCGACTCGGTCCACGAGTGCAGCGCGGCCTTGGTGGCGCAGTAGGTCGGGAAACTGGCCAGCGGCACGAACGCCAAGCCCGACGTGACCGTGACGACGGTGGCCGAGCGTTGGCGCAGCAAGTGCGGCATCAGGGCCGTGGTCAGTCGGATCGGCCCGAGCAGGTTCGTCGCGACGGTCGCCTCGGCATCCGCGATGGTCGCGGCCCCGGCCCGCAGATCCTCCGGACGCATGATGCCGGCGTTGTGGACGACGACGTTGAGCTGCGGATGCCGAGCGCACAACGCGTCCGCGAACTGGCGGATGGCCGCGTGGCGCTGCTGGAGTTCAAGGGCGCCCACTTGGTCAGCGACCCCTATGAAATTGAAAAGAGCCAGGTGGGCGCGCTGTGGGCACGCACGAGCGGTGGCCGCGCGGTGTTCGGTTGGCTGACTATGGCGCAGAGCGGCAAAAATCTGGCCCAGCAACTCGATGCGGTGCTGGCATGAGTAGGCGCGCTCAACTTCATTTTCCCCAATCCAACCCATTGCCATGAGCCAGAAAATAGAAAGCGACAAGCTCTTCATCAAGGACGTGTTCCAAAAGTGGTACCGCATTCCCGAATACCAGCGCCCCTATGTGTGGGGTGATGACCAGGTGGGGGAATTGCTGGAGGATGTACGCCGCGCCCGCGAGTCCAACCCCCAGGCCCAGTATTTTTTGGGCTCGATGGTGCTGCAGAAAAACCAGCGCCAGACCGATGCCACCAGCTACGAAGAATACGACCTGCTCGACGGCCAGCAGTGCCCACAGCAGGTGCGGCTGCGCGGCCAACTGCGGTAGCGAGCCGACGCCGAACGGCATCACCGCGGCCGCGGCGATGAACAGGCCGACCGCCAGTGCTCCACGTCCGGGGACGCGCCGGCTGAGGTTCTTGCCGGTCACGATGTACAACGCCCAGAAGGTGGCGGCCATCAGGGCGAACAGCACGCCGAGGCCGTCGAGATGTGCGGTGGCGAGCCCGGAGCGGCCGAGGCAGAGGGCGACGATGGCGACGGCCGCGGTCGCCACGCAGACCAGGTCGCGGCGCTTGTGTGACAGGACCGCGGCCAGCAGCAGTGGGCCGGCGAACTCGATGGTCACGGCCAGTCCGAGCGGGATGCGGGCGATCGCGGCGTAGAAGAAGCCGTTCATGCCGGCCATCGCAATTCCGAAGTACGCCAAGGCGATCCACTCGTCCCTCGGGTAGCGCAGGAACCGGGGCCGGCTGATCATCAGCAGCAGTGCGGATGCGATCAACAGCCGGGAGGCGGTGGTCAGGCCGGGGCCGATGTGTGTCATGACCCCGGTGGCGACGGCCGCGCCGAACTGCAGCGAGGTGCACGAGCCGAGCACCATGACAACGCTCGCGGTGGTGGGTTTGGTTCGCACCGAACCAGGGTTCCATCCTGGCGATCACCAGTCCAGGAACCCCGGGTTCCGGAAAACTTGACAGGTGTCGATAATGGGCTGATGGCATCGGACCTGTGCGCGCAATACGGCATCGACTTTCCCCTGTTCGCTTTCAGCCACTGTCGCGACGTCGTCGCCGCGGTGACCAACGCCGGAGGCTTCGGGGTGCTCGGTGCCACCGCGTACACACCCGAACAGCTGGACAAGGAACTCGCCTGGATCGACGACCACGTCGGCGGCCGGCCCTACGGGTTGGACATCATCGTGCCGGCCAAGTTCGAGGGCAAAGGTGAGAACCTGTCCAACACCCAGCTGGCCGACCGGATCCCCGCCGACTACCGCGAGTTCGTGACGCAACTGCTCATCGACCACGACATCGAACCGGAAACCAAGGTCCGCACCGGCGGCTCGGTGCTGTCGGGCAATACCGGACGCGAACTGCTGGAGGTGGCGATGAGCCACCCGATCAAGCTGATCGCCAATGCCCTCGGAGTGCCGCCGGATTACATGATCGAGGCGGGCCGCGAACGGGGGATTCCGGTGGCCGCCCTGGTCGGGGCCAAGGAGCATGCGGTCAAGCAGGCGGCCGCCGGCGTGGATCTCATTGTCGCGCAAGGCACAGAGGCCGGCGGCCACTGCGGCGAGGTGTCGACGCTGGTGGTGGTGCCCGAAGTCCTGGAAGCTCTGGACGCCATCGGCAGTCAGACGCCGGTGCTGGCGGCAGGCGGCATCGTCACCGGCAAGCAGATGGCGGCCGTGGTCGCTCTCGGTGCCGCCGGCGCGTGGACGGGATCGGTGTGGCTGACCACCGAGGAAGCCGAGACCGAGCCGGCCACCAAGGCGAAGATGATTGCGGCGACGTCCCGCGACACCGTCCGGTCCGCCGGTCGTACGGGCAAGCCGTCGCGCCAACTGGTTTCGGACTGGACCGACGCGTGGGCGCCGAAGGACGGCGGGCGCAAACCACTTCCGCTGCCACTGCAGAACATGCTCTCCGAGCCGGTGCTGCGTCGCATCGATCGGCTTGCCGCCCAAGGACATCCAGGTGCCCAGCAGTTGGCCACCTACTTCGTCGGGCAGGGCGTCGGCCTGATGAACAAGGTCAAGCCCGCGCGCGAGGTCGTCCGCGAATTCATCGAGGACTACCTGGCAGCGACGCAGCGGCTCAGCAACTCACTGCCCGACTGACGTCACTGCTCCAGCGCGCGACGGCCTTCCTTGAGTTGCCGCGGCGCATCGGCCGAATCCAGTGCCGTGCTGTCCCGGCCGTCCAGTGCGGTGGTGTCGCGACTGTCCAGCGCAGTGTGCTCGATGATGGTCGGCGGTTCGGCAAGGCGATGGCTGACTGCCCAACCCGGTTGCTGCCCAAGGGGTCCGAGGGCCTGGGGGGTATCGACGGCCGGGGGAGTACCGGTGCTCGACTGCTGCTCGGAATCCTGCACCGTCACCCGGGTGGTCCGCTTGAACGAGAAGCTGAACTCCTCGAACTCCTCGATGACCTTCTGCGCTGACCGCAATTGCTGAGTCGAGTTCTCCACGACCTGGGTGATCACCGGTGGCACCAACGGACGCAGGAACCGTACCGCGGCGCCTGCGATGTCCGGCAACGCCGGAATCGCAGGAAGGCCACCGGTTTTCGCGGGAAGGGCCGGTTGCGGGTCGATCGTCGCCAGTTCCGCGGCGACTCGGGGTTCCTCGACATCGGCAGGTTCAGCCGGCGCCGCGGGCAGAGCAGTGACGGGTGCGGCAGGCTCCAGTGGTTGCGGCGCAACATGATTGACCTGCGCCGCCAGCGCGGCGGGCTCGGCGCCGGCGGCATCGGCCATCCGTTGGCGCTGATACTCGCGGTTGATCGCGGTCTCGGCTTCCAGCGCCATCCGCATATTGGCCAGTTGGTGTTCGGCCTGCAGGATCTCTGCGGCGGCACGAACCTCGGCGCGTTTCACCGCGATAGCAGTCTCGGCCTCAAGCTCGGCGCGCAGCCGGGACTGCTCGTGACGTTCGCGCAATGTCCGGTCCTGACGGGTGTGCAGCAGCAGGGGCAACAGGTACAGCAGGATGCAGCAGAACGTCACCAGCACTCGCAGCACCAGCGCCACCGGCGTGCTGAAGGTGTAGCCGTTCATCGCCACCCAGCGCGCCCCGAAGCCCCGGTCGGAGCCGGCGACGGAGGCTTGCCTGGCCGCGGTGATCGAGTGCTCGGCATCGGCGATCCGGGCGTCGAGGGCGGGGGCCTGCTGATCGCGGGCACCCAGCGCCGCATCGAGTTCGTGCTGGTTCTGGTCGAGCACCTGCTGGGTGTTCTCGGTGATCTTCCCGTCGCCCGCGACGCCGGTGATGTCCTGTTGCGGGCACGACGGTGCCGGCTGGTATTCGCAGCGCGCGACCACCTGGGCGGCGTCCCGACGCTGGCGGGCCGACTCGACGGCGTCGTCGAGACCCTTGCGGGTGGCGCGCTGGGCATCCAGGTCCGCGGCCGCGCTCGGTGCCACGGTGCTGTGCGCGATGGCCTGCTGGTGCAGTCGCTCCGAGATGGAGGTGCCGAACAGGAGCATCGAGCACAGTTCACCGACCAGCACGCCCACCACGGCGGCGACGGCCACGCGCACGGCCAGGCCGCGTGTGCTGCTGACAGTCGACCTGATGGCGGTCACCACGAGGAGGGCGAAGACCACCGTGACCCCGGCCGCAACAGCGACGGGCCAGCCGGTGGCCGCCGCCGTGGCTCCGGCCGCTACCGGCCAGGCCAGGAGGCCGCCGAGCAGAACCAGGCCCCCGATCAGGGGTGCGGTGGAACGTCCTTCGAGATCACCGACGGTGCCGCCGCCCAACCAGGTCAGTGCGGCTACCGCGCGTCCCGGGTCATCGTGATTGTCCTTGGAATGGCGTGGCATACGAACTCCAACTCTTCGGTGCCCGTTAAGGGTCCCAGAGAGTCGGGCCGCTCACCGAATCTGGCACCCGGCATGTGACCGGCATCACCCGAATTGTGACATCAAGGCTTTCCGGTCCACCTTGCCGATACCGCGCCGCGGGAGTTCGGTCAGGACGTGTATTTCGCGGGGCGCCGCGGTAGCTGTGAGGGTCTTCTCGACATGGGCGCGCAGCTCGGCAACCGTTGGTGCACAGGCATTCGGCTGCAAGACCACTGCGGCCGCCACGCGTTGCCCCAACTTCTCGTCGGGCAGGCCGAATACGACGCACTCGGCGATCGCCTCGTGGCCGGCCAGGGCCGCCTCGACGATGGTCGGAAGGATCTTGAGTCCGCCGGTGGCGATGGCGTCGTCAACCCGGCCCAGCACCCGCAGAACTCCTGAATCATCAACTGCGCCAATATCATCGGTGGTGAACCAGTCGTCGGAGAACGGTGATGGTGTTACGGGGTTGCGGTAGCCCGCTGCTACGGTCGGCCCGCCCAGTGCGATGCGGCCGTCATCGTCGATCCGCACCTGGACGCCGTCCAGGGGTACGCCGTCGTAGACGCAGCCGCCGGCTGTTTCGCTCATGCCGTAGGTACGTATGACGGAAATGCCTGCAGCCGTTGCTTTTTCACTCAATCCGGCGGGCATCGGACCGCCGCCGATCAAGACGGCGTCCAGTTCTGCCAGTGCAGCGGTGGCGGCCGGATCAGCCAGTGCCTTCGCCAATTGCACGGACACCAATGACGCATAGCGCCGGCCTGACCCCAAAGCTGTTATGGCACTGACGAGTTCGTTGCATTCGAAGCTGGGGGACAGGGCGACCGGGGTGGTGCCGGCGCACACGCTGCGGATCAGCACCTGTAGCCCCGCCACGTGGTACGCCGGCAGTGCCAGCAGCCACTGCCCTGGACCGCCGAGTCGGTCGTGGGTGGCGGCGGCACTGGCAGTCAGGGCGGAGGCCGTCAGCATGGCGCCCTTGGGTGCGCCCGTCGTGCCCGACGTCGACACGACCACGGCGATCGGCTCGTCGATGCCTTCACCGGCACGCAGGGCGGCGGTCAGCAATGCGGCTTGTCGAGCGTCGTCAGCGGGGACGGGAAGGAGCGCGTCGCGGCTGGTCAGGGCCAGTTCGAGCGCCGGCAACAGGGCCAGTGCCTCCCTGGCAGGGCCCACCTCCACCGCTCGCAGGACGGCTATGCCGACCCTCCGGTGTTCTCGTCGGTACTCGAACCCGAGTTGTCCCCGGCGTCGCGGGGGTCGTCGAGTGGCCACCCCTTGGCGGCCAGTCGGGTGCGGACCCGTTCGACGTCCTCGTCGCGCGGCAGTTCGTCGGTGATCCGGGTGATCAGTACCCCGATGTCGACGTGGTCGAATTCACCGCGATCGACCAACGCCTGCGCCACTGCTTTGACTTCGGCATTGGTGAGGCGGCGAGACAGCAGGGCCAACAGCGGAACCCGGTCGGGACCGGGGACGCCTTCGGGATAGCCGGCCTGCAGCCACGCCACGATCTTGTTCAGGAATGAATTCATGGCGTCACCTCCAGGTGTTCGCGCTATTGCGCAGCGAGAATCCTTCTCGGTTGTTTCTTGCCGGTGATGGTACGTCCGGTGGCCACAGTGCCTCTACAGACAACCGCCACGCTAGTCGCAGGGCTCGTGGTGGTCGAGATACCGCCCAAAATCGTTGCGGCAGCTAAATGAACACTGCGTGAACACCTCAATTTTCACAGCAAAATCGCAGGTGGGGCAGTCTGTGGGTCCATGCTGTAACTGGTCAAAATCGCGGCCGTTGGATCAGAATGAGCGCCATGAGCGAAACGATCGTCATCCTGTCGTTGCTTGTCGCAACGGCTCTGGCCTTTGACTTTACGAACGGTTTCCACGACACGGGTAACGCGATGGCGACCTCCATCGCCACCGGCGCCCTCAAGCCGAAGGCCGCGGTGACGCTCTCGGGCATCCTGAACCTCGTCGGCGCCTTCTTGTCGGTCAACGTGGCCGTCACGGTGGCCACGAACGTCCTGAAGATTCAGGACTCGAAGACGGGCCACCTCAAGCTCGACGCCACCGTCGCGCTGACCGTGATCTTCTCCGGCCTCATCGGCGGCATCTTGTGGAACCTGCTCACCTGGCTGTTCGGCATCCCGTCCAGCTCGTCCCACGCGCTGTTCGGCGGTCTGATCGGTTCGGGTATCGCTGCGGCCGGTTTCGCCGGCGTGAACTGGGACGGCCTGACCAACAAGGTGCTGATCCCGGCTGTGGCCTCGCCGTTCATCGCCGGTGTGATCGCCATGTGCGGCACGTGGCTGGTCTACCGGATCAGCAAGAACGTCACCAAGAAGCGCCGTGAAGAAGGCTTCCGCTGGGGCCAGATCGCTACTGCTTCGCTGCTGTCTCTCGCTCACGGCACCGGTGACGCACAGAAGACCATGGGCGTCATCGCCCTGGCCCTCATCAGCACCGGCCACCTCACCGGCGACGTGAAGAAGGACGGCCTGCCGTTCTGGATCATCGCCAGCTGCGCCCTGGCCATCGGCTTGGGCACCTACATCGGTGGTTGGCGCGTCATCCGGACCCTCGGTAAGGGCCTCGTCGAGATCGAGTCTCCGCAGGGCTTCGCCGCCGAGTCCTCTTCGGCCGCGGTCATCCTGACCTCGAGCGTCGCGGGTATGGCATTGTCCACCACGCACGTGGCCACGGGCTCGATTCTCGGCAGTGGCGTCGGCAAGCCGGGTGGCGAGGTGCGCTGGAAGGTCGCGGGCCGTATGGCCGCGGCATGGTTGATCACCCTGCCGGCCGCTGGTCTCGTCGGTGCGCTGTCGTTCCTGCTCGCCAACGGAATCGCCAGTGCCAGCTCGCCGCTCGTGGGCGACATCGTGATCTTCGCGATCCTCGTCGGCCTGTCGGGCTTCATGTACTACCGCGCTCAGCAGCAGAAGATCGACCAGAACAACGTCAACGCCGATTGGGACGAGTCGACGAACTCGACGGTGCCGGCCGACGTGCGCGCCGCCGCTGCCGCCAAGAACGACGCTGCGTCGGTCTGACCCGGTAACCGAAGAATCTCCAGCGAAGAATTAAGGAATAGTTCGATGCACTATTTGGAAGCAATCTTCCGAGTTCTGGTCGTGGGCCTCATCTTTGGTGCGGGTCTGCCGGCGGTGTTCGCCGGTGCCCTGGTCGCCTACTCTCAGGGCGCCGGCGGCGTCGATGACAGCGGCACCGCAATCACGCCCAACCCGGTCTTGAAGGGCCTGGGCCTGCTGCTGTTCACGGTGGTCGGCGCGATCGTTTTGCTCGCCATCCTCTGGATCACCAAAGACGTCATCGCGCACCACACCGGTGTCAAGATCTTCGCACCGCTGGGTCTGAAGTGATGAACGATCCGATCGTCGTCGAACAGCCCAACAACACCGGTGCTCTCTTCCAGAGCATCCTGACCTGGCTGCGTGCCGGATACCCCGAGGGCGTACCGCCCAAGGATTACTTCCCGGTCCTGGCCTTGCTCAAGCGCTCGCTCACTGAGGACGAGGTCGTCGACGTCGCCCGCTCCATCCTGAAGTCCAACGACGGCGATATCCCGGTCACCGAGGACGAGATCCACGACGCTATCGAACAGGTCACCGCGAAGGCCCCGAGCCCCGAGGAGATCCAACAGGTGTCGGCCCGACTGGCGCTGGTCGGCTGGCCGCTGGCATAGCAATACCGCAGTGAAGGCGCCCGGAGCTACAGGCTCCGGGCGTCTTTGCGTAGTGGGTGATCATCCGGGACCTGCACGAAGATCAGCGTGGTCCCGTCCGGGTCGGCGACGTGCATCTCCTGCAGGCCCCACGGTTCTTCTTGCGCCGCACGGGTAATCGTCACGCCACGGGCCTGGAGTTCGGACTGCGTTTCCCGGATGTCGCGGACCTGGAGCCAGAGGGCACCGGGGAACCGGCCGTCCTCGCCGTCCGCGCGCCCGTGTCCGGCGATCTCGATCAACGACTGCCCGGCATAGAACACCGTGCCGGCCCCGTACTCGCGTGCGATCGCCAGGCCCAGCCCGTCCCGGTAGAACACCAGTGTGCGGGCGTAGTCGGCGGGCCGGAGCAGGATGCGGCTGGCCAGGATCTCCATCTACTTGACCGGTTGTACGCGTTGGCGTTTCATCACCGCGTCGACGGCGTTCGGCACGAAACTGTTGAGCGCGTGTGCGGTGACCGCCATCCGCGGGGCGATACGCACGGGACGGGTGCGCGCCGCAGTGATCATCCAGTCGGCGGCTTCGTCCGCGGTCAGCCCCGGCAGACCGTCGTATGCCCGCGTCGGGGCGATCATCGGGGTCTTCACCAACGGATAGAACAGTGTGGTCGAGTGCACTCCGCTGGTGCCCCATTCGGTTTCGACGACGCGGCTGACGGCGGTCAGGGCCGACTTGGACGCGTTGTATACCGAGAACAGGGGAGACGATTCGTTCATCACACCCCAGGTCGAGACGTTGATGATGTGCCCGTCGCCGCGCTGCAACATGCCGGGCGCCAGACCACGGATCAGCCGCAGCGGTGAGTAGTAGTTCAACGCGATGGTGCGCTCGACATCGTGCCAGCGGTCCAGTGACTCGGCGAGCGGGCGGCGGATGGAGCGGCCCGCGTTGTTGATCAGGATGTCGACGCCGCCCAGTTCGGCTTCCACATCCGCGACGAGTTGGTCGACGGCATCGAGATCGGACAGGTCGCAGGCACGTGCGATGGCTGTGCCGCCCGAGTCGGTGATGCGTGCGGCCACGGCGTCGAGGAGGTCGGCCCGACGGGCCGCGATCACCACAGTGGCACCCAGGTCGGCGAACTTGACGGCGGCGGCTTCGCCGATGCCCGACGATGCGCCGGTCAGCAGGATGCGTTTGCCGGACAGCGCCACGTCGTCGCGGCCGGGCAGTCGCTCGATCAAGGGGGGCCGCATGCTGGCCAGCAGCAGGCTGTCGGCGACGCGGCGAAAGGGATTCCTGCTCACGCAGTCGAGCTTAGGTGGAATCGAGATCAGGTAACCGACCAGGAATCGGTGTAGACCAATTCGTCGAGCGGCCGGGCCGTCGTCCAGCCGACGATTTCCAGCTCGGGCCGATCCGGGAATTCCGGCACCGGGCCGAGACACAGGACGGCGATCGGCTCGGCGCCGGCGGGCATGCCCAGCAGTGCGGCGAGGTCGTCGGGCTCGAACAGCGAAACCCAGCCCATGCCGAGGCCTTCTGCGCGGGCGGCCAGCCACATGTTCTGGATCGCGCAGGACACCGAGGCCAGATCCATGTGTGGCATGGTCCGTCGGCCGAAGATGTGCTTCTCGCGATGCTCGCCGAGGGCGACGACCAGGAGCTCGGCGCAGTCGCCGATGCCTTCGACCTTGAGCGCAAGAAACTCGGCGTCGCGGGGGCCGAGGGCTTCGGCGGTCCGGAGGCGTTCGGCGTCGACCAGGTCCTTGATGGCGCTGCGGGTGGCGGGATCGGTGACCCGCAGGAATCGCCAGGGCTGCATCAGCCCGACGCTCGGGGCCATGTGCGCGGCCTCCAGAATCCGCCGCAGAACGTCTTCGGGCACATGGGAATTGGGCACGAAGTGACGCATGTCGCGGCGCTCGGCCATCACCCGGTACACAGCCCGGCGTTCGGCATCGGAGTAGCCAGCGTCGCTCACGCCGGGAGGCTAACAGGGGTCAGCGGGTCGCCACGGTGTCGGGGTACGTGTGCCCGTGCCGGGTGGTGGCGTGGGCTGCTGCCGCGTCCGGGTTCGACGGGTGCTCGAACTTGCCCGTCTGCTTCACAGCGACCGTGAACCACAGCACGAGCGCCAGGTTGAGCAAACCGAGGATGCCGTAGAGCACGGTGTCCCTGATGTCGAAGCCCATGGGTCCGGGAGCATGCCGATGGGTGGCCGACAGACAGACGATCATCAACACGAGCCAGCTGATCGCGGCGATCCGGCTGAACGCCAACGCCGTGCGCCCCAACGAGGCGAAGATGGTGAGCACCCCGATCACGAGCAGCATTCCGCAATGCAGCGGCGTGACCTGCAGCCAGAGGATGGGTGCGCCGGCTGCGCCGAACTGCGGATTGGCCATCGACCAGGCCAGACCGGCTCCGCCGAAGACACCCATGACGAGGCCTTCGGCGAGCAGCACTCTGCGTCCGATGCGAAGGCGGGTCTCGGCGTTCATCACCAGCAAGTGTGCCGGGTGGAATCGGCGATCACACTCCTGCTCAGCTGATCCACAGCTCACTGGTGGGGATTTGCCGACACATGGCTCTGATTCAGCATCCTCGCAGGTAATGTTCGGCATTGATGGCTAGTCGGATCGAGCGGGCTGCGGCCGCCGCAGTGGTGGGATCGTTGTTGGTTGCGGGCTGCGGTTCGCAACCCGAGCCGACGACAGTGATCACCGTGTATGCGACGTCGGCGATGATTCACAGTCTGACCGAGATCGGTAAGACGTTCGAGCACAACAATCCCGGAGCCACGGTCGAGTTCATCTTCGCCCCGAGCCCGGATCTGGCCAGCGAGTTGTCGTCGGGGGCCGGTGCCGATGTGTTCGTATCGGGTGACCCGGAACAGATGGACCAGGTGGCCGGTGCGGGTCTGATCGCGGGAGCGCCCATCTCGTTCGCGTCGAACCGATTGGTCATGGTGACCGCGCCGGGCAATCCGGCACACGTGGTCAGCTTCGCTGATCTGATGAGGCCCGGAATCAGGTTGGCCGAGTGCGCCGGCCAGATGACGTGTGCGATATCGACGCGACAGCTCGAACATCAGACGGGCCTGAAGCCGGTTCCGGTCGCGCAAGAGGTGACACCTACCGACGTGATCCGCGACGTGATCCACGGCAAGGCCGACGTGGGATTGGTGTTCGTCTCCGAAGCGGTCGCGGCCGGTCCGCAGATCACAGCCGTGGATTTCCCTGAGGCAGCCGATGCCGAGGCGATCTGCTCGGTGGCGCTGCTCAAGAAATCCGAGCAGGCCGATCTTTCGACGAGGTTCATCCGTGAACTGACCGGTTCCGACAGTCGGCCGGTGCTGGCCGCCGCCGGTTTCGGCGTGCCGCCGGCGACGACCGGCGCCAGCGGTCAGAAGTAGCGGGGGAACTCGCTCCAGTCGGGGTCGCGCTTTTCCAGGAATGCGTCGCGGCCTTCGACTGCCTCGTCGGTCATGTACGCCAGCCGGGTCGCCTCGCCTGCGAACACCTGCTGGCCGACCAGGCCGTCGTCGAGCAGGTTGAAGGCGAACTTGAGCATCCGGATGGCCTGCGGCGACTTGCCGTTGATCTCCGAAGCCCATTGCAGCGCAACGTTTTCCAGCTCTGCGTGGTCGACGACTTCGTTGACCGCACCCATTGCGTGCATCTGCTCGGCGGTATACGCGCGTCCCAGGAAGAAGATCTCGCGGGCGAACTTCTGCCCGGACTGCCGGGCCAGGTAGGCGCTGCCGTAGCCGCCGTCGAAGCTGCCCACGTCAGCGTCGGTCTGCTTGAACCGGGCATGTTCGCGGCTGGCCAGGGTCAGGTCGCACACCACGTGCAAGCTGTGCCCGCCGCCGGCTGCCCAACCATTGACCAGGCAGATGACCGGCTTCGGCATGAACCGGATGAGACGCTGTACTTCGAGGATGTGCAGGCGCCCGGCGCGAGCGGTGTCGACGGTGTCTGCGGTCTCGCCGCTGGCGTACTGATAGCCGGCCCGTCCCCGGATCCGCTGATCGCCACCCGAACAGAACGCCCAGCCGCCGTCTTTTTCTGACGGGCCGTTTCCGGTGAGCAGGATGACCCCGACGTCGGGGCTCATACGGGCATGATCGAGTGCCCGGTACAGCTCGTCGACGGTGTGTGGCCGGAATGCGTTGCGCACCTCAGGGCGATCGAATGCGATCCGCACCGTCGGCTTGCGGACGCCGTCGACGACGTGCCGGTGATACGTGATGTCGGTCAGCTCACCGATTTCGGTGATGGGCTGCCAGAGCGACGGATCGAACGGATTGTTGTCTTGGCTCACGTGTTTGACTCTAGTGATGCGCAGATTGACGACGGCAGTGGTCCTGGGTGCGGGTGCGGCATTAGCCGGCTGTTCTCCAGCGCAGACCGGTGGGGACACCACGTGCAAGAACTTCCTGGGGGCCGAGATATCTCAGCAGGACGGCGCGGTGTCCAAGCTCCTCAAAGATGAAAGGGGCAAGGAGGCAACGAATCTGGAGATCACCGGCACCCGGATCGCGGTGCAGGCGTACTGCCAGACCGCGGGCACCCCGGACAGCAAGATCAAGCAGGCTCCGCACCTCTAGCGAGGGGCAAGTTCGAACACCGCACAACGGCCGGCCAACGCCTCGAACTCGTCGGGGTTGGGCCCGGTGACCAGACCCGCGTTCTTCATGAAACCCACCCCGGTGGGTACCAGGATCGGAAACTGGCGAAGCAGCGGCCGAGCCTGCTCGGCAGGTACCTCGGTGATGGTGACCGGTTCTTTGCGCCGCCCGGTGGTGATGATGCCGCTGCCCGCGGCCCGCGCGTTCTTCACCCAGTCGGCCTTGGGGAATCCGCCGACGACGTAGCGCTTTCCGTCGACTTCGAACGGCGTGATCGGTGTCGACCGCGGGTCGCCCGAGGCCCGGCCGGGCACGGTCAGGACCACCGGGCCCTTGATCGGGACCACCTTCATCACGGCCATGAAGGCCTTGTTCATCGGTTTGAGCCACCACGGCGGTGTGAGGTTGTCGTCGGCGTGGTTTGCGTTGTCGGCCATGGTTTCCAGGCTAGCCCCGAGTCTGCGTCCATCGCTCTGCCCGAAGTGCTGCAGCGTGCTACGTTCGCGCAGGTTGGTGGGCTGTGAACGCGCTGGCTGACCGCGGTGAGAAAGGGCGAACATGAGTTACCCGAATCAGCCATGGCCGCCGCCGGGCCCGCAACCCGGGCAACCGCAGCCGGGGTATCCGCCCGGTTATCCCCAGTACCCGATCGGGTACGGCGCGCCTGCCCCGCGGCTGACTCTGGACCGTACGAAGGTGGCGGCCATCGCGGTGGTGGTCTGCGGGGTGGCAGTGCTGATCGGATCGCTGTTCGCCCTCTACAGCGTCAGCGTGATTCCATCGGCCCTGCCGAGCCGCGAGAACGACGCTCCGGCGGGCAGCGTCGACCTCGGCATCGGGTTCTATGACGTGGTGCCCTTCGCACCACCGATCGTGGCCGAGGCGATCCCCGTGCTCATGGTGCTGGCGGCATTGACAGCGGTCCCGTTGTTGTTCGGCTCGTCTACCAAGGCCTCGCCAGTGCCGTCGGTGTTGGCGGGCACGGCAGCGCTGTTGGCTGTCGCGCTGGCGATCAAGGGGCCGCTGCCGTCCGTTGATGTCACGGGGCAGATGGCCGCCAAGCTCAGCGAGGAGACCGGTGGGCAGAACATCAATTCGATGATCGACGCAGTGGTGTCCGTTTCGCCGGGTGCCGGTCTGATCGTGTCGATCGTCTTCTCGCTCCTTGCCTGGGGTGCTGCGGCTTCGCTTGCGTTCCAGAGGAATTCGCCGCCGCCGCCTCCTCCTCCGCAATCGATACCGCCATCGATGCCGCCGCCGATGCCGTACCCGCAACCGCCGAATCCGGCGCCATGGTGATCGGCCATCCGTCGGCGCCCGCAGCGCAACCGCCGCGCTGGTTGCCGTACGCCCTGGGTGTCGCGGGACTTGGCGGCCTGCTGACCACCTTCCTGCCCATGTGGACGACGGGCCTGCCGTCGCTGCGGGGGACCATCATCGCCCTGTGGTTCGGTATCGGCTTCGGCGGATCGGCGACGTCCGCCAACGACGTTCAGATCAACGTCGGGTTCTATGACTGGATTGCCTCGGGTCGTCCCGTGGTGGCTGTGGCCCCGCTGGTTTTCGCCCTCACGCTGTCGGTGGCCGTGGCTTCGGTGTTGTCCGGGCCGGATCGCATGTTGGTCGGTGTGACGGCGGCGGCGGCGATATCCGCGCTGATCATCTTGGGCGCCACCGCGATTCACCCGAGGTCCGCCCGTGAGGTCACCGGGCCCCTCGCCGAGCAGATGTCGCGCAGAGACCTCGCACTGATCACGAACTCCGGGCAGACCGACGTTCACCTGGGCATCGGCCTGATCCTGGCGGTGGTGGTGCTGGCGCTCGTCGCGGTATTGGCGGCGTGGCAGTACTTTTCGGCGGCCTCGCGCCGAGCGTCTTAGACGTACCGGTTGCGGCCGGCCACCGCGCCGGCGGTCAACTGGACGGCGTACACCACGAAGAACAGCATGAACGGCACGGTCCAGTCGTGCGAGAGGTCATGCAACAGGCCGAACAGGAATGGCCCGGTGCTCGCAATCAGATAGCCGAATCCCTGTGCCATGCCTGACAATTGGGCGGTGTCCTCGGTATTGCGGGCACGCAGCGCGATGACCGTGAGCGCCAGCGAGAACGCACTCATGCCGATCCCGATGAGCGAACTCCACAGGATCGGTGCTGCCGTCGGCGCGATCATCAGCCCGATCGCGCCGGTCAGGCCGAGGACACCGAGGCCGGTGTTCCACAGGCTCTGGTTGGTCGAACGCGCGGCCAGCGGGGAAATAACCAAGGAGACCGGGACCCCGATGAGGGACATGACGCCCGAGAGCATGCCTGCGGTGGTCTTGTCGATGCCGCTGTCGATGAAAATCTGTGGCAGCCAACCCATCATGATGTACGCGAGCAGCGATTGGGTGCCCATGTACAGCGTGATGGTCCAGGCCAATCGGTTGCGCAACAGGGAACGTCGCGCCGTGGTCTGGGATGTGGCGACAACCCAGTCTGTGCGGTGCTTGCCGGCAGCGGGAATCCACAGCACCAGCGCCAGCACGGAGACCAGTGCCCACACCGCCAGGGCTGGACGCCAGCCGCCGAGGCTCGGCTCGACGGCCGGGGTGACGGCTGCCCCCAGTGCGCCGCCGGCCTGCAGCGCAGCGGTGTAGACACCGGTCATCAAGCCGATCCGGGCCGGGAAAGAACTCTTGATCACCACCGGGATGAGGACGTTCGCCAGTGCGATACCCGACGATGCGATGAGGGTGGCGCCCAGCATGAGGTAGCCGTCGCCGCTGGGGCGGATGGCGAGGCCCGCGGTCAGGATCAGCAGTGCCAGTGACACCGTGCGACCGAGTCCGAGGCGAGCGGACAGCCATGGCGCGGCGAAGCCGGCGCCCGAGAAACAGAGCACGGGAAGTGTGGTCAGCACGCCCGCCCAGATCGACGAGGTGCCCAGTCCGGTGCGCATCTCGCCGAGTAGGGGTGCGACGCCGGTGACGGCAGGTCGCAGGTTCAGTGCGGTGAGCACGACCGCCGCAGCGAGCAGTGCTCCACCGGCGATCCGGGTGCTGGTCGGGACGGCGATTTCGGTAGTGCCGTCGAGCTCGAGTGCGACACCGTTTCGGTGATGGCCGGGGTGCTCGGTGTCGACGCTCATGTTGCTATGATGACATACATCCCATGATTGGTTGAAAGGATCTTTGTGCCGCTGAACACAGCCCGTCGCACCGGCCTGGTCGAGCAGGTGATCGAACAGCTCCGCGGCTCGGTCACCAGTGGCGAATGGCCGGTCGGTCACCGGATACCCAATGAGACCGATCTGGTCGAGGCGTTGGGGGTAGGCCGCAACACCGTCCGCGAAGCTGTCCGCGCGTTGGCGCATGCCGGGCTTTTGGAGGTGCGCCAAGGCGACGGCACGTACGTGCGGGCCAGCAGTGAGATGTCGGGCGCACTGCGGCGGCTGCGTGGCACCGAACTACGGGACGTACTCCAGGTGCGTCGCGGTTTGGAGGTCGAGGGGGCCCGGCTGGCTGCCGTCAACCGCACCGATGCGGACCTCGACCAATTGCGCGACTTCCTGCACAACCGGGACGAGCGGCGCTGTGATGACGGATTTGCCATGGCGGACACCGAGTTTCACTGTGCCATGGTTCGCGCGTCCGGCAACGCGATGCTGATCGAGCTGTACCTCGGACTCATCGAGGTGATCACCGCGAGCGTCACCGTCATGAAGGAGACGCCCGTCGAGACCGAGTTCGAAGACCATCACCTGCTGCTCGACCGCATCGTGGCGGGGGACGCCGACGGCGCGGCCTCGGCGGCAGCGGCGTTGTTCGACCATCTGCTTGTCGGGCTGGAGGCAGCGTCCGTGAATTCATCGAATGTGCAGTGAGGGCGTCAATTCCGGGAGGATCGCCGGTTCTTGCCCATTCGCGCGCCAGGCGCTGAAGCACATCGACATCGCGATGGCGTTTGACCACCCGAATCCGGGTCCAACTCAGCTCGTCGAGATCTTCCGACCGGATGATGTCGTGAGCGAATTGTCCGGGGTCTCGTCGGTGGTGGTCCCCGTCGTACTCGACCGCGAGTTTGTGTTTCTCCCAACCCATGTCCAGGAAGTACTGCCGACGACCGTCTGCGCTCGACACCGGAATCTGGGTGGTCGGTCGCGGGTAACCCGCTCGTATGATCAACAGCCGTAACCGCGTTTCTTGCGGTGACTGCGAGCCCGCATCGTAGAGATCGAGTGCGGACAACAGCTGCCGTATCCCACGCGCTCCGCCGTGGCGGTCGGTGGCAAACGTCCGCAGGGCGGCTGCGGAGAATCCCGTCGCATTGCCGAGCGCGTCGAGTCGGGCCACTGCGTCACAGAGGGCACCGGGCCGGCCCACATTTCGTCGACCGACATCGTGTGCGGTCCGGATGACGGATGTCGTCGGGAGGCCGCCACGTACCACGATGTCGTCGTACAACTGTCCGCTGTTCGTGATGATGCCGGGCGGCGGCCGCCGGTTCGACCACACCAATTCGATCGGGAGGGAATCCTCGACGTACTTGGCGCCGTGCAAGCTCGCTGCGGTGAGCCCGGAAATCACTCCGCTGCGACGCGACCACAACCACGCTGCCGTCGCGCGGTGATAGATGGTCAGGTTGTCCCCGGCGTTGTCGGTATAGACGTCGGGAAACATCGGGGTGAAGGAACTCCGCAATTGGTGCTTACGCACCAGGCCGGCCGCGATGGCCTCACTGCCGATGAACGGAGTCCGCATGTCCGATCACATTGCGGTACGGCGTGCGCCCGCAGAACCCCTCAAGCGAGGTTTGGGGATAGATCGCCGACTGGGGATGAATCAGGTACCTCGAATGTGCGCACAGATCGCGGAAACCACAGGATCCGCGATCTGCACGCACGCTCGGTGCGGTGGCTGGCCCTAGCCCACCGAACGCGCTGCGCCGGCCCAGAATTGGGCGCGGACGGCCTTCTTGTCGGGCTTGCCGAGCGCGGTCACGGGCACGGAGTCGACCACGACGACCTGCTTCGGCGATTGCACCGACCCTTTGCGTTCCTTGACCGCAGCCTGGATCTCGGCGGTCATGGTGGCGACGGCCGCGTCGTCGGACGGAGCGTCGGGACGCAACACCACCACGGCCGTCACCGCCTCACCCCACTTCTCGTCCGGGGTGCCGACCACGCACACCTGTGCGATCGAAGGATGTTCTGCCACAACGTCTTCCACCTCACGCGGGAACACGTTAAAGCCGCCGGTGACGATCATGTCCTTGGTCCGGTCGACGATGTACCAGAACCCGTCCTCGTCTTCGCGGGCCAGGTCGCCGGTATGCATCCAGCCGTCTTTGAAGGTGTCGGCCGTGGCTTCGGGCAGGTTCCAGTAACCGCCACTCAGCAGGGGGCCGGACACGCAGATCTCGCCGACCTCGCCTTGGGCCACCTCGTTGCCATCGGAGTCCAGCAGCGCGGTCCGGGCGAAGAGCGTCGGCCGGCCGCACGAGGTGAGGCGCTTCTCGTCGTGCTCACCCTTGGCCAGGTACGTGATGACCATCGGGGCCTCGGACTGCCCGTAGTACTGCGCGAAGATCGGGCCGAACCGGCGGATGGCCTCGGCCAGGCGGACCGGGTTCATCGCCGAGGCGCCGTAGTAGACCGTCTGCAGCGACGACAGGTCGCGGGTATGTGAGTCGGGGTGATCCATCAGTGCGTAGATCATCGACGGCACCAGCATGGTCGCGGAGATCTTCTGCTCCTCGATCACGCGCAGCACCTCGGCCGGGTCGAACTTCGTCAGCACGATCAGTTCGCCGCCCTTGACGATCGTCGGTACGAAGAAGGCCGCACCCGCGTGCGACAGCGGCGTGCACATCAGGAAGCGCGGGTTCTCGGGCCATTCCCATTCGGCCAGCTGGATGGTGGTCATGGTGCTGATCGACTGCGTCGTACCGATGACGCCCTTGGGCTTGCCGGTCGTGCCGCCGGTGTAGGTCAGGCCACCGACATGGTCGGGTGCCAGGTCAGCGGCGACGAGCGGCTGCGGCTCGAACTTCGCCGCTTCGGCGGCCAGATCCTTGGCCACCTCGGAGAGCTCGGCAGGCACCGGACCGATCGTCAGCACCTGCGTCAGCGACGGCACCTTGTCCAGCAGGCCGAGCGCGCGCTCGATGAAGGCGGGAGTCGGGTCGATGATCAGTGTCGTGACGCCTGCATCGGCCAGGACGTAGGCGTGGTCGTCGAGTGAGCCGAGAGGGTGTAGTGCCGTGCGCCGGTAGCCCTGGGTCTGGCTGGCGCCGATGATCATCAGCACCTCGGGCCGGTTGAGTGCCAGCAGTCCGGTGGCACTGCCGGTGCCTGCGCCGAGCGCCTCGAAGGCCTGAATGTACTGGCTGATACGGTCTGCCAGCTGGCCGCCGGTGAGCGTGGTGTCGCCGAGGAACAGCACGGGCTTGTCCTTGTTGCGCTTGAGTGCGCCGACGGTCAGATGGCCGGAGTGCAAGGGGTGGCGCAGCAAGTCATCACTCATGAACAACACAGTAGAACGTGTTCTAGTTATCGTCTATGTCGCGGTGCGCAGGCGCCGAGCGTGACACGATCGCCTGATGGCAGTGGCAGACCTCGTCCTCTTCGGAAACATCCTCACCGTCGATCCGTCCACGCCCAGCGCGCAGGCGCTCGCAGTCGTCGACGGCCGGATCGCCGCCATCGGTTCGAGGGCGCAGATACAGCCGTGGATCGGGGAGTCCACCGACGTCCGGGAGGTCGACGGTTGCGTGGCCCCCGGCTTTGTCGAGGCCCACGGCCATCCGTTGATGGAAGCCGTGGTGCTCGGTGGCAGGCTGGTCGACATCCGTCCGGTGACCATCACCGACGCTGACGCGATCGTGTCCGCGGTCCACCACGAAGTCGCCACCCGCGGCGCGGCCGGCGCCTATCTCAACGGTTGGGATCCGCTGTTGCAGCCCGGACTGCCCGAACCGACGTTGGCCTGGCTGGATGCGACCGCTCCGGACACCCCGCTGGTGATCATCCACAACTCGGGGCACAAGGCGTACTTCAATTCGGTCGCGGCCAGGGCGGCCGGCCTGACTCGTGACACCCCGGACCCTCATGGCGCCAGATACGGCCGCGACGCCGACGGTGAATTGGACGGCACCGCCGAGGAGAGTGCCGCGGTGTTTCCTTTGCTCAACGGGGTGATCAATCCCGGTGACTATCCGGCGATGCTCCTCGCCGAATGCGCGCGGCTGAACCGGGCCGGCTTGACCATGTGCTCGGAGATGGCGTTCGACCCGATGTTCCGCCCGGTCCTCGATCAGCTGCGCGATCAGCTCACCGTGCGGCTGCGTACCTACGAAATGTCCACTGCGGCAATGCATACCGACGCCAGCCCGGACAACGGTGACGACATGGTTCGTCAGGTCGGCATCAAGGCGTGGGTCGACGGGTCGCCGTGGGTCGGCAACATCGACCTGACATTCCCGTACCTGGACACCGATGCCACCCGCACCATCGGCGTGGTGCCCGGCTCGTGCGGCTGTGCCAACTACACCCGTGAGCAGTTGGTCGAGATCGTCGGCGCGTTCTTCCCGTCGGGTTGGCAGATGGCCTGCCATGTCCACGGGGATCACGGCATCGACACCATCCTCGACGTGTATGAGCAAGCGCTGCAAGCCAATCCGCGTGCCGACCACCGGCTCCGGCTGGAGCACGTCGGGGCTATCACGCCTGCACAGTTGCAGCGCGCCCACGACCTCGGTGTCACGTGCAGCTTGTTCGTCGACCACATCCACTACTGGGGCGACGTGCTCGTCGACGGTCTGTTCGGCGAGCGGGCACAGCAGTGGATGCCCGCGGGTTCGGCGGTCGCGACCGGCATGCGGATCTCACTGCACAACGATCCCCCGGTCACTCCTGAGGAGCCGTTGCGCAATATCAGCGTGGCTGCGACCAGAAAGGCTCCGAGCGGACGCGTGCTCGGGCCGTCCGAACGGATCACGGTCGAACAGGCGATCCGGGCGCAGACCATCGACGCCGCATGGCAGTTGTTCTCCGACGACGTGGCGGGTTCCTTGGAGGTCGGCAAGTACGCCGACATGGTGGTGTTGTCGGCCGACCCGCGGTCGGTGCCGCCGGAGTCCATCGCCGGGCTGACGGTGCTCGCGACCTACCTTGCGGGACAACAAGTGTTTGCCAAATCGGACTGACGGCCCCTGATACGTGGCAGGCTGGCGCACATGCCGGAATTGCCCGAACCCCGATTTCTCGACGAGCGCGTCGCGCACTGGGCGGCGGTCAAGCCAGATGCCGAGGCCATCACCTATCTCGGTCGCAACTGGACCTGGTCGCAGTGGTACGACCGGGTGCGTCGGGCGGCCGGGGCGATGGCCTCGCGGGGCATCAAGCGCGGCGACGTCGTGGCCTTCCTCGACAAGAACCACCCGGCCTGTGCCGAGGTGTTGCTCGGGGCCGCGTCGTTGGGCGCGGCCACGGCCATCATCAACTTCCGGCTGGCCGCCGAGGAGATGGACTACGTACTCAACGACTCCGGCGCCAAGATCCTGTTCGTCGGGGACGAGCTCAAAGAGGGCATCGAGGCCATCGGCGACAAGATCCCCGGAGTCACCGAGATCATCGGCATCAAGCCCGAGGGTGACGACGAATACGAGGCCGCGCTCGCCGCAGCCACTCCCGTCGACCGCTCACCCGACGTGCAGCCCGAAGACATCGCGATCATCATGTACTCGTCGGGCACCACCGGCCGGCCCAAGGGCGTGGCGCTGACGCAGGCCAACCTCATCGCGCACACCGTCAATGCGTTCGACAGCTGGACGGCCGAGCCCGACGACAAGAACCTCGTGGCCATGCCGCTGTTCCACGTCGGCGGGACCTCTTACATGCAATTCGGTTTGCACAACGGCGTGCCGAGCTACATGACGCGCGACGTCGACGGTGTCGCCTTGGCCGGCGGCATCCTGGCCGGAGCCAACCGGGCGTTCCTGGTACCGGCAGTGCTCGCCAAGGTCCTGGAGTCCGGCCCGGACGCCGTGAAGCTGTTCGGCGGCTTGAAGACGTACGCCTACGGCGCGTCACCCATGCCGTTGCCGCTGCTGCGTCAAGCATTGGAGGCCTGGCCCGAGACCGAGTTCATCCAGGTGTACGGGCTGACCGAGGTATGTGGCGTGGTCACCGCGTTGATGCCAGAGGATCACCGGTCGGGCAACGAGGAGCGGATGATCAGTGCCGGTTCATTGATCAGGAATGCCGAGTTGCGCGTGGTCGATCCGAATACGCTCGACGATGTCCCAGCCGGGCAGCAGGGCGAATTATGGTTCCGCACACCGCAATTGATGAAGGGCTACCTCAACAAGCCGGAGGCGACCGCCGAGGCCATCACCCCCGACGGCTGGTTCCGTACCGGCGACATCGGCCGTATCGACGCGGAGGGGTACATCTTCATCGAGGACCGTCTCAAGGACATGATCATCTCGGGCGGCGAGAACATCTACTCCATCGAGGTCGAGCGGATCCTGTCCGAACATCCGGCGGTGGCCGAGGTCGCGGTGTTCGGCATCCCCGACGAGAAGTGGGGTGAGGCGGTGAAAGCCGTGGTGTCCCTTGACTCGGCATCGGCTGACACGGTGTCGGAAGCCGATCTGATCGCGTGGGCACGCGAGCACCTGGCCGCCTACAAGTGCCCCAAATCGGTGGAGTTCCTCGAGGCGCTGCCGCGTAACCCCACCGGCAAGATCATGAAGAAGGATCTGCGTAAGCCGTACTGGGAGGGTCGCGATCGCAGCACTGTGTGAGCTGTCTGATCTGCTCGAGCGACTGCACGTCGTCGCGCTGCCGATGCGGGTCCGGTTCCGCGGCATCGATGTCCGTGAAGTTGCGTTGATCTCGGGTCCCTGCGGGTGGGGTGAGTTCGGCGCTTTTCCGGAGTACGGGCCTGCCGAGGCGTCGGCATGGTTGGCGTCCGGCATCGAGGCTGCGTACTCGCCGGCGCCGGCCCCGCTGCGGAACCTGGTGGAGGTCAATGCCACCGTGCCGGCAGTCGAAGCGTCCCGGGTGCCCGAGGTGCTGGCCCGTTTTCCGGGTGCCCGGACGGCGAAAGTCAAAGTCGCCGAACGCGGACAGACATTGGCCGACGACGTCGCGCGCGTCGAGGCGGTCCGTGCGCTGGTGCCGGTGGTGCGCGTCGACGCCAACGGCGGCTGGACCGTCGAGCAGGCTGTTGCGGCCGCCGCTGCGCTCGGGCCCGTCGAGTACCTCGAACAACCTTGTGCCACAGTCGAAGAACTGGCCGAGCTGCGCGTGCGTGTCGATGTGCCGGTGGCCGCCGATGAGTCGATCCGCAAAGCGTCAGACCCCTTGCGCGTGGTGCGGTTGGGGGCCGCCGACATCGCTGTGGTGAAGGTGGCCCCACTCGGTGGCGTCGGGAGTCTGCTGACGATTGCCGCGCAGATCGACATCCCGATCGTGGTGTCCAGTGCCCTCGATTCGGCGGTCGGCATGTCGCGCGGGTTGTTGGCCGCCGGGTGTCTGCCGTCGCTGTCCCATGCGTGTGGGCTGGGTACCGGTGGACTGTTCGTCGACGATGTGGTGGAACCCGTCGTGCCGGTCGACGGGTTCCTGCCCGTTGGTGCCGTGGTACCTGACCCGGCTCGTCTGGCTGCTCTGGCCGCGTCACCGCAGCGCCGGGATTGGTGGATCGATCGCGTCCGGGAGTGCTATCGGCTGCTGTGATCACAGCCGGTCACCTGGGTCACGGATACCGCGTGTTTCCCAGCTTCTTTTCAGAGTTTGCCGAGGTCGTCGATTACCGCGCAGATTGCCGACCGACCATGTAGGTTGAGCCGAATCTTTGGGGACCGCTGTGATGGACCTGTTCAGCCCAAGTCGGATAGCCATGGACGACGTTGGTGGTTGATGTGCGATTGGCGTGGCCAATCTGTCGAAAGGGATGGCCCCGGGTGAACGCTTTTGGCGACAGCACACTTGCTTACATCGATCAGGGTGTGTTCCTGGCGCTGAGGGCGTTGGGCCGCGGACCGATCGTCCAGTACGTCTGGATCTATGAAAACGGCGCCGATCTCGATGGGCTGCAGCGCTTTCACCGAAATCTGCAGCACACGTTGATAAGCCGGTTGATCGAGCGTTCGGCGGTGCCCTTCGGCAGGCACCACTGGGTGCGGTACGAGTCACCCGGTCTGGATGTCGAAACCGGCGAGCGACCGCGAGAACAAGTGTGGGACTGGGTCGACGAGCGGGCCTTCCTGCCGCTCGACCCCGAATTCGGGCCGCCCTGGCATCTCGGGGTGCAGCCATTGGTCGGCGGCGGCACGGCCGTGCCGCTGGTGGTGTCACACACCACGAGCGACGCGGGAGCCGCCATCGACTCGATCATCGACGCCGTCAACGGTGTCGGACACGATTTCGGTTTTCCCGAGCGCGGGGCTCGCCCGCGTTGGCAGGCATTGCGGCACGACATCGCGGTGTCGGCCCGTTCGGTGCGAGACATCCCGACCGCGGTGTCGGCCGCTGCGCGCACGTTGCGCGAGCAGAAGGGCTCGCCCACGACGAAACCGGCTGTCAGGAATGGGACGCCCGGTGGTGATCGGCCGGTGGTGGTACCGAGGGTCTACGCCAGCATCGATGCGAACGAGTGGGCCGAACGCGCCCGGGCATTGGGCGGCACCCGCAACGTCTTGTTCGCGGGACTTGTTGTGCGCCTGGGGTATCGGCTCGGTCGCGTGGACGGCGACGGCCGCGTGATGCTGTCCGTCCCCGTCAGTGAACGCACCGAAGGCGATACCCGGGCCAACCCGCTGAACGGCGTCTCCGTCTATGCCGATCCGGACCTGGTGTGCACAGACTTGAGTGCCATTCGGGCCGACACCAAGTCCGCCCTTGCGGAACTGAGTAGGACCAGCGCACAGATCCTGGCACCGCTGGCGTTGACCCCCTTCACGCCCAAGCTGGCAGTGCGACGCGTCGAGAAAATGGTGATGAAGGAAGGAAAGCCGGTCGGCTGTAGCAACGTCGGCGAAATTCCCGAGGCCGCCAACCAGCCGGACGGCAGCAACGCAGATTTCTTCACGATGCGAGGCGGCGAGGCAGGGCTGACGCCGAACATCTTGGAACGACTCGGTGGGCACCTGTTGGTGTCGTCGGTGACCTTGCGTGATCGGGTGTGGATCGCCGTCGCGTCGTGGGAGGGCGACCGGTGCAACACCCGGTCGAATCTGGCTGAGGTCGTCGAAGCTGCCTTCGGAGACTTCGAGCTCAAGGCGCAGCTGGACTTCTAGGGCAGCGCTGTCCTAATCCGAGGGGTACATGGCCTGGACGCCATGACGTAGCCGGGTCACCATGAAACGGTGAAGCGAACGGTCGTGGTGCTGGGCTTTCCGGGGGTGCAGGCCCTCGACATCGTCGGGCCGTTCGACGTGTTCGCCGGAGCCACGCTGGCCCTGGCCGCGGCCGGTCGCAGCGACGACGGCTACTTGCCGGTGCTGACCTCGATCGGTGGCCCGGTCGCGACGCTCACCGGCCTGGAGTTCGTCGCCAAGGCGCTGCCGGACCCGGCGGAACCGGTTGACACGATTGTGCTTCCCGGCGGCATGGGAGCCGACTCGGCGCGCAAGAACCCCGTCGTCATCGACTGGATCCGCCGGGCCGCGCCGAACGCCAACCGCGTGGTCAGCGTGTGCACCGGCGCGTTTCTCGCCGCCCAAGCAGGCTTACTCGACGGTTGTCAGGCCACCACCCACTGGTCCGAAGCCGGCCGGCTGGCCGCCGAATTCCCCAGTGTCACCGTCGATCCCGATCCGATCTTCATTCGGAGTTCGGCGTCCGTCTGGACGGCGGCCGGGGTGACGGCCGGCATCGACCTGGCCCTTGCCCTCGTCGAGGAGGACTACGGCACCGACGTCGCCCAGGAGGTGGCGCGCTGGCTGGTGCTGTATCTCCGCCGGACCGGCGGCCAGACCCAATTCGCGCCGCCGGTGTGGATGCCGCGGGCCAAACGGGAACCGATTCGCGACGTGCAGGAACACATAGAAGCCGAACCCGCTGGCGCGCACAGCATTCCGGAGCTGGCGCAGCGAGCCGCGATGAGCCCACGGCATTTCACCAGAACCTTCACCGCCGAAGTCGGTGAGCCGCCGAGCGTCTACGTCGAACGGATCCGCACCGACGCAGCCCGTCGTCAACTCACCGAGACCGACGACACCGTCACGGTCATTGCTTCGCGCTGCGGGTTCGGCAGCGTAGAGACACTGCGTCGGAGTTTTGTGCGGCGCGTTGGTGTTTCGCCCGACCAATACCGAAAAACCTTCGTATAAAGGAGAACTCATGCAGATCGCCATCGTCGTCTATCCGGGCTTCACCGCCCTGGATTTCATCGGGCCCTATGAGGTGCTGCACCGACTGCCCGGCGCAGAGGTCCGCTTCGTCTGGCACGAGCCGGGACCCATCGCTGCTGACTCCGGGGTGTTGCTGGTCGGGGCCACCCACTCGTTCGACGAAACCCCTTCTCCTGACATCATTCTGGTGCCCGGTGGCCCGGCGACGTTCGAGCACACGCGCGACCAGCGGGTGCTGGCCTGGCTGCGCCAGGCACACCTGACCTCGACGTGGACGACATCGGTGTGCACCGGTTCGCTGCTGTTGGCCGCCGCGGGGATCCTCGACGGCCGCAGCGCCACCACGCACTGGTCGGCGCTGCCGGTGCTCAAGACGTTCGGCGTGACATCGGTCGGCGACCAGCGGATCGTCGAATCGGGGGACCACATCGTGACCGCGGCCGGGGTGTCGGCCGGTATCGACCTGGGCCTGTGGCTGGCCGGACAACTCGTCGGTGAGCCGAAGGCCAAAGCCATCCAGCTCGGCATCGAATACGACCCGCAGCCACCGTTCGACTCGGGCCACATGTCCAAGGCCTCGGCCGCCACCATCGCCACGGCGACCGCGCTGCTGGCCCGCGACGTCATCAACCCGACCGCACTCAAGGCCACCACGGCCCTGTTGTGGGACCAGGCCCTCAAGAAGGTCCGTTCCCGCCGCTGACCTTGCGATTTGTGCACGATTTTCCGAGGTGACGACGGAAAATCGTGCACAAATCACGGGTGAAGTAACCTCGGCCGGGTGAACCTGGCATACGACGACCGTGGCAATGGCGAACCCGTCCTCTTCATCGCCGGCCGCGGGGGAGCGGGCCGCACGTGGCATCTGAACCAGGTACCGGCGTTCCAGCGCGCGGGGTACCGGTGCATCACCTTCGACAACCGGGGGATCGGGGCCACCGAGAACGCGACGGGCTTCACCACCGCGCAGATGGTCGCCGACACCGCGGCGCTGATCGACACCGTGGTGGGTGGTCCGGTGCGGGTGGTCGGGGTCTCGATGGGCTCGTTCATCGCCCAGGAACTGATGGTGTCCCGCCCGGAGCTGGTGTCCTCGGCGGTGTTGATGGCCACCCGCGGCCGGGAGGACAAGGCCCGCAACTTCTTCCGCGAGGCCGAACGCGAGTGGCTGGCCTCCGGTCTGCAGGCGCCGCCGATGGTGGATGCGAAAAATCGTCTGATGGAAAGCTTTTCGCCCAAGACACTGAATGACGATCGGGCCGTGCAGGACTGGATCGAGATGTTCACCATGTGGCCCACCAAGTCCACGCCGGGGCTTGCCGCCCAGCTCAACATCGCGCCCGACACCAACCGCCTGCCCGCATACCGTCACGTTGCGACGCCGGTGCTGGTGATCGGCTTCGCTGACGACGTGGTGTTGCCGCCGCACCTGTCACGTGAGGTTGCCGACGCCTTCCCGCTGGGGCGCTATCTGCAGGTCGCCGATGCCGGACACCTCGGCTTCATCGAGCGAGCCGAAGCGGTGAACACCGCGGTGCTGCAGTTCTTCGCCGCCAACCCGGCATAGCCGGGGCCGACTCGTTTGCGACGTCGGCGGGCCCGACCGGTCGGGCACTGTGACACGCTGTACTCATGAATCCGTCGACACTTCAGGCTCGGGTCGTCGTCGACGAACTGATTCGCGGCGGTGTCCGCGACGTGGTGTTGTGCCCGGGCTCGCGTAACGCTCCGTTGGCGTTTGCGCTGGCAGACGCGGACCGCGACGGCCGCCTACGACTGCATGTTCGCATCGACGAACGCACTGCCGGTTTCCTGGCCGTCGGGCTGGCGTTCAGCGGGTCGCCCACCTGTATCGCGATGACCTCGGGTACGGCGGTGGCAAACCTGGGTCCGGCCGTCATCGAGGCGAACTACGCGCGCGTGCCGTTGATCGTGCTCAGCGCCAACCGGCCCTATGAACTCCTCGGCACCGGTGCCAACCAGACCATGGAACAGCTGGGGTATTTCGGTAGCCAGGTGCGCGCGACCATCAGTCTGGGGCTGGCCGAGTCGCACCAGGGCGAGCGAAGCGACGGGAGAGGGCAGAGCGATCTGGCCGCGCTCAATGCTCAGTGGCGCTCGGCCACGTGCCGAGTTCTGGCTGCCGCCAAAGGCTCTCGCACCGCCAATGCGGGTCCGGTGCAGTTCGACATCCCGCTGCGCGAGCCGCTGGTACCCGACGATTCCGAGTCGGACGTGCCCGAGGGTCGGCCTCACGGCCGGCCGTGGACCTACAGCCCGGCGGTGACATTCGATCAGCCGCTGGAGATCGATCTGACGGCCGACACCGTGGTCATCGCCGGTCACGGTGCGGGACGGCACCCCAACCTGGCGCACCTGCCGACGGTCGCCGAACCGACGGCGCCGCCCGCCGACAACCCCTTGCATCCGCTGGCGTTGCCGCAGGTCTCACCCCAGCAGGTGATCATGGTGGGCCGGCCCACGCTGCACCGGCCGGTGTCGAGCCTGCTGGCCGACCCGAGTGTGCCCGTCTTCGCGCTCACCACCGGCCCGCGGTGGCCTGATGTGTCGGGCAATTCGCAGGCCACCGGAACCCGGGCCATCACCTCCGGCACGCCTGACCCGGCATGGCTGGCCTGTTGCGCGCAGGCCAACGCACGAGCACAGAGCGCGGTCCGGGACCAGCTGGCTGCCCACTCGCTGATCACTGGCCTGCACGTGGCCGCTGCGGTGGCGGCCGGGTTGCGCGCCGGGGACCAACTGGTGCTGGGAGCATCCAACCCGGTGCGGGATGCGGCGCTGGTGGGCCTGAACTCACACGACATCGCCGTCCGCTCCAACCGTGGCGTGGCCGGTATCGACGGCACGATATCGACGGCGATCGGCGCGGCGCTGGCACATGACGGTGGTCGTACCGTCGCGCTGATCGGTGATCTCACCTTCGTCCACGACAGCTCGGGGTTGCTGATCGGCCCTACCGAACCGACGCCACGGAACCTCACCATCGTGGTGTCCAACGACAACGGCGGCGGCATCTTCGAACTACTCGAGCAGGGCGACCCACGCTTCTCCGATGTGTCGTCGCGCATCTTCGGCACCCCGCACGACGTTGACGTTGCTGCGCTGTGCCGCGCCTATCACGTCGAGCATCGACCCGTCGAGGCCGCTGATCTGGCTGCGGCGCTGCGTGATTCGTTCGAAGGTATGCGCGTGCTGGAAGTCAAGGCCGACCGTTCCACGTTGCGCGCACTGCATGCATCGATACGGGCGGCCATCAAGGGCCAAGCGTGATCGAGTCTGCATCGATCGGGTCGAAGCTGTTCCAGCGGGCAAATGCCCTGTGGCACAGCCTGGTTCCTCATATGTTCGGGGACGGCACCGAAAATCGGCGGCAGCGGATCCTGCGCCGCTGCCGGGTCGGTGTCGTGCTCTTCGCGTGCCTGGTGACGTTGCAGTCGGTGCTGTTGGTTCTCGGTGCCTGGCGTAACGATCAGCAGATCGAGCACAACATGGGAACCGCTGCGGCCGAGGTCCTTTCGGCCGGACCTCGCCGCTCGACCATCGAGTTTGTCACCCCGGACCGCGTTACGTATCGGCCGGAGTTGGGCGTGCTGTACCCCTCGGAGCTCGAGACGGGTATGCGCATCTACGTCGAATATGACCGCAGCAACCCGGATTTGGTGCGCGTCCGCAACCGCAACGCGTCGCTGGCCATCATCCCGGCCGGCTCGATCGCCGTGGTGGGTTGGCTGGTCGCGGGGCTGGCGTTGGCCTTGCTGGTGCTGATCGAACGGCGATCGTCGGACTAGGTCGTCATCTTCGACGACATCACCTTGGCCACCCAATCTGGCTTCGTGATGTCGACGACCTTGTTGCGGTTGAGGTCGAACACCGTCGGGGTTGCCGCCGATGCCCGCAGAATCGATTGCAGCCGAGCAACATTCGCCGTCGTCATGTCGTCGGTGCGCACCGCCGGTTGAGCTGCCTTGATCAGGGCGACAGCTTCGCCGCTGACGTGGCTCTCACCGGCCATGTCGGACAGTTCGGCGTCGGTGGGACCGGTGCCGTAAGGCTGCTGATGGCCCCAGACGTCCTCGACGAACGACTGGAAGGCCGGCCCCGAGGTGCCGTGTCCGGCGGCGATGAACAACGCGTTGGTGACGCGTGCGGAGTAGGTGCTCTGCCCCTGGTCCAAGAACGTCACCGGGCGGTACGTCACGGCGAGGTCGCCGATGTTGATGAGCGTCCTCAGCGTGGGGCCGTATTGCCCCTGCAGGTGCGCGCAGTGGCTGCACTGCGGCTCGGTGTACACCTCGATCTGGGCCTTGGCATCGGGTCGGCCCGTGATGATGCCGAAGCCGTCACCGGTGATGGCGGTGCCCGGTTCGTGCGGGTCCGTGCGGGCGGCACCGTTGACCATGCGACCGCACCCCGTAGCAGCCAGTAATAGGGTTATGGCCAGCACTGCACCACGGCGCCCCACGCGCATATAGATTCCCCCTCTATTGAGGTTGACGATACCGCTGGGCGAGTTTTCGTGTGTCGTACCCCTGCTGGCAACCTTGCAGTCAGAACGCGCTGCGACGCTTTGCTCGTGCGCGTCGTGATCGTGGCAGAGTCCTTCCTCCCGAACGTCAATGGCGTCACCAACTCGGTGCTGCGGGTGCTCGAACACCTGGACCGCACCGGGCATGAGGCATTGGTGATCGCACCCGATACTCCCCGTGGCGAGGCGCCGGCCGACCGCCTGTACGGCGGGGTGCGGATCCACCGGGTGCCGTCCCGGATGTTCCCGAAGATCACCTCATTGCCGCTGGGTGTGCCGCGGCCGCGGATGGTCCGGGTGCTGCGGGGGTTCGATCCGGACGTCGTTCACCTGGCTTCGCCTGCGCTGCTTGGCTATGGCGGCTTGCACGCCGCCCGTTTCCTGGGCGTACCGACCGTCGCGGTGTTCCAGACCGACGTTGCCGGGTTCGCGCAGAGCTATGGCATGGGCATGATGACGTCGGCAGCCTGGGCATGGACCCGGCATCTGCACTCGCGTGCCGACCGCACCCTGGCGCCGTCGTCGGCAGCGATGGAAGATCTTGTTGCCCATCGTATTCCGCGTGTTCACCATTGGGGGCGTGGCGTGGACATCACCGGCTTCGTGCCATCGGCCCGCAGTGATGTGCTGCGTGCGGCGTGGTCGCCTCTGGGTAAGCCTGTGGTCGGTTTCGTCGGGCGTCTGGCACCGGAAAAGCATGTGGAGCGGTTGGCGGCGTTGGCTGCCCGCAATGACCTGCAGCTGGTGATCGTCGGCGACGGTGTCGACCGGGCCAAGCTCGAAAACCTCATGCCGTCAGCGGTTTTCACTGGTGAGCTGCATGGAGCTGAGCTCGCGGCCGCATATGCCAGCATGGATGTCTTCGTCCACACCGGTGAACATGAGACCTTCTGTCAGGCCGTCCAAGAGGCGATGGCCTGTGGGCTGCCGGTGGTCGCCCCGGATGCCGGTGGACCGCGCGACCTTGTAGCCCCGATGCACACCGGATTGCTGCTACCGGTAGGGGAATTCGAGACTCGGCTCCCCGGCGCAGTGGATCACCTGTTGGCTGAGCGGGCGCGTTATTCGGTGGCCGCCCGGCGCAGCGTGCTGGGCCGGACCTGGCCGGCGGTATGTGAGCAGTTGCTGGGGCACTACGAGGCTGTGGTCGGGCAGCGTCGCTCCCTGGCTGCCTAGCAGCCCCATTGCCACTTCCCGCGACGGTGCGTGTCTGCGGGCGGCGCGCCGCGGGATGTGTACAGTTTCGTCGCGCTCGCGGTCGACGAGCGCGACGGTTTCGTACAAGTGGCCCGGCGTGTCTGACGCAAACACGCACGCTCGACCGTAGTTGGCGCCCACTAAGTTTCGCCGTCGAGGTCCCTCAACGCCTGACTCAGCCCGGCCCGAGTGGTCACCCCGAGCTTGGGGAAGATGCGGTACAGATGGGCGCCGACGGTCCGTGGCGAGAGGAACAGTTGCGCGGCGATCTGTTTGTTGGTGCGTCCCGCGGCTGC
>ERZ650309.171-NODE-171-length-32518-cov-6.201799_pt1 | contig 32518 bp, 26 predicted proteins | sample MGYA00376245_ERZ650309 | MGnify/ENA primary metagenome ERZ650309 (study PRJEB26733, sample SAMN07839294) | wastewater metagenome | biome: urban; feature: wastewater treatment plant; material: waste water | place: USA: North Carolina | collected 2016-04-26 ... | reverse complement strand
GTGCTCTTCCGATCTAGTATAGGAAAAACTGCTACTACACATTTTAGCCATCGCTATCCGGTGGCCACATATTTAGTGGCAATAGCCGTTACAAACTATTCCACATTTTCAAAAACAGTAAAGTTGAATAGTGGTAATCTTTCCTTAATTAATTATGTATATCCGGAAAATCAAACTACATTTGAAAATGATAACATTTACATTGAGAATGCCATGAAATTATATGATTCTGTTTGGGTAGCTTATCCATTTAGAAAGGAAAAATATGGTATAACTCAATTTGGTTGGGGTGGGGGAATGGAGCACCAGACCAATTCTTTTGTTGTATCATCAAGTGAAGGATTAAATGCACATGAATTGGCACACCAATGGTTTGGCGATAAAATCACAACTGGAAGCTGGGCAGATATATGGCTAAACGAAGGGTTTGCTACTTATAACGCTGATTATTTATACAATGAAAAATATCATCCCGAAACTGTCATACCAAATGCAGTAGGCGATAGACAATATATTACTATTGTACCCAATGGCTCTGTCTATGTGGATGATACTTCAAGTGTGGGCCGAATATTTGATGGCAGATTAAGCTATGCCAAAGGGGCATTTGCGCTCCGTACTTTGAGATATACGATAGGAGATAGAAACTTTTTCCTCGGTATTAGAAAATATATTAGAGATAAAAACTTAATCTATGGATTTGCACGTACAGCAGACCTGCAAAGAAATTTAGAAGCAGTAAGCGGATTAAATTTGGATTACTTTTTTGACCAATGGATTTATGGACAAGGCTATCCTAAATTTAACATTACTTGGAAGCAAACGGGTGCCGGTGCAGCTACTGTTACTGTGAATCAAACCACTTCCCACAATTCAGTTTCTTTTTATAAAGTAAAACTTCCTATCTTATTTTCAAATGGCTCTGAGCAAAAAATAATTGATCTTGATGTGCAAAGCAATGGACAGTCCTTTACGGTTAGCCCTGGCTTTGCCGCTACAGCATTAACAATCGATCCTGATGCTTATGTGCTGAGCAAGGGAAACACGGTTACAAGAATTTCATCTCCTCAGCAGATTGCATTTGCGGTAACACCAAATCCATTTAATGAATTTGTAAACCTTGAAATAAATGGCAAAGTTGGTGAACAATTTCTCGTGAAAATTATTGACATAAATGGTAGGGTTTGGTTACAGCAAACCATTACAGCAGTAGGAGGCAACCAGGTTGTAAAATTGAATATGCCGAGTGCATTGCCATCTGGAATGTATCAGTGCAGGATCAATAATGATATGGCAGTTTCTACTCAAAATATTTATAAACAGTAAGTTTAAAAATATCATAAGGGAAGTAAGCAGTCCAATTGGGCTGCTTATTTTTTTGCAACTATCTTTTTATAGAGTTTGTATTGGGGTGTGGGAGGGGATGTATAATATGTCAAAAGTTGATGAAATATTTAGGTCACATAGATTTTAAATACGCAAATGGATACTTAGGATAAAAAACGATGGCAATAAAATATTATCGCAGAAAAATTTACACCCTTTCTTTTTGTGATGCTGACACCATTCGGCTGTTTGAAAAATTTAAAAAAACCTTGAAACTGGATATTTCAATAATCCCCCTATTTCCCATATATGCTCCCTATTTAAAAAATCTACATCCCTCCAAAAATAATATATATCATACTAAACCCATCAATTTGCTAATCGAACAATAAGATTGCTTCATGTTGCCTCCCCAGCAAGTAAGGAGATGCTTTTTCTCTTCAAAGAATACCTTTCGGGAAAAAGAGTATTTCTATTTTCCCTTCGGGAATGTTTCTTGCACCATCCACCATTACATTGCCTCTACATTATTTCCCCCAACACATTACAGCATTCCTTTCCTCCACCAAATGTTAGGTTTTTTTAAAAGAGCAAGCTATACATACAGTAGGGGGTAGTTGTAAAAATGCCTATTCGAGTATTTTGAAAAATGGGAATTACACTTTTATGGATGAAACTCCCTTATTGATTCAGGGTATAATCCTTTGCAAAAAGCAAGAGACTTTTTTAATGTAGAATTTCAGGATACAATTTCATAAGCTTTGTACTTAAAAAAAGAAGGCTTGCTTTAGTCAAAAAGCCAAACTTTGATGATAATGTATTTTGTAATTATATCATGACGGTGTTGATACCACAAGTTTCTTTAAAGGAAAAATAAGCCAACAAAGTATAGCAACATAAACAGTATTCAGCAACAAAACAACATACCATTCCCTCCAACCTAAAAAAACGTAAACCTTTATCCATTCATAGGTATGCCTGCATAGCAGTCATCAAAATGGATTGATCCGCAGAACATTACATGTATAGTTTTGTTTTGCTATTAGATTTTATTTTCTTTGCTTAGTTAGCCGAACTTTTTATTCATATCTCTGGTTATACTTAGTTAATTGTAAATATGCATTCAAAAGTAGCAGTATTCAGGCGTGAGCATTTTAATGCCGCACATAGACTTTTTAATCCTCTATGGAATGAGGAGGAAAACTTCAATGTATTTGGTAAGTGCAGCCTGCCAAACTATCATGGTCACAACTATATATTAGATGTAAAAGTAACGGGCCATCCAAACCCCGATACAGGTTATGTAATTGATATGAAACTGCTTGGTAACATTATTAAGGAAGAAGTGCACAGCAGATTTGATCATAAGAATCTTAATCTGGATACTGAGGAGTTTAAACAGTTGAATCCTACTGCAGAGCATATATCTATTATTATCTATAATTTATTGCGCAGCCGTATAGATGCTTCCTTAGGCTTGCAAGTAAGGCTTTACGAAACAGAAAGAAATTTTGTAGAATATCCCACAACAGAAATATAAAACATGTCATATAAAAAAACAGATCATTACGATACAGACACTACATTAAATTTACAAAACCTTTACCAAAATATACTCAAAGAATTAGGCGAAGATGCAAATAGAGAGGGCTTGCAAAAAACACCTGAGCGTGTAGCCAAGGCAATGCAATTTCTTACACAAGGGTATCAACAGGATGCAGTCTCCATTTTAAATAGTGCAAAATTTAATGAAGTAGTAAGTGAGATGGTTATTGTAAAAGATATTGAGTTGTATAGTCTCTGTGAGCATCATCTGCTACCCTTTATTGGCAAAGCACATATTGCATATATTCCAAATGGTTGGATAACAGGACTCAGCAAATTGGCCCGTGTAGTAGATGTGTATAGCAGGAGGCTACAAGTGCAGGAAAGATTAACTGTACAAATAATGGAAGCCATCAAAGAGAGCTTGAATCCAGTTGGGGTGGCTGTTGTAATAGAAGCAAAACACCTGTGTATGATGATGCGTGGCGTACAAAAACAAAATTCTGTAACCACCACATCTGCTTTTTTTGGAGAGTTTGAAAAGGATCAAACAAGAAGTGAATTTCTCAAATTAATCACAGGCAAACTTTCATAGTACTGGCCTCTTATATTTGAAGCATTTTATTGAACTATCAAAATATTAATACATGCATGCATTTGTATTTCCAGGACAGGGAAGCCAGTTTAGTGGAATGGGTAAAGTTTTATACGACACCAATGAAAATGCTAAAACACTTTTTGAGCAAGCAAATGAAATCTTAGGTTTTCGTATCAGCGATATAATGTTTGAAGGTACGGATGATGCGCTCAGACAAACCAATGTAACTCAACCTGCTGTTTTTATTCATTCCGTTATTGCTTTTATGTGTGGTGAAAATTTTGTTCCTAATATGGTGGCCGGTCATTCACTTGGAGAGTTTTCAGCATTAGTGGCAAATGGCTGTTTATCTTTTGAAGCGGCACTAAAGTTAGTCAGCATCAGAGCTGCTGCTATGCAAAAAGCCTGTGAGCAAAATCCTTCTACTATGGCGGCAATACTAGCTTTATCAGATGAGAAAGTAGAAGAACTATGTGCTGCTACGCAGAATGAAACAGGCGAAGTAGTAGTAGCTGCCAACTATAATTGTCCGGGCCAACTTGTTATTAGTGGGAGTTTAAAAGGAGTAGAAGCTGCCTGCGAAAAAATGAAAGCAAACGGTGCAAAAAGGGCATTGTTACTCCCTGTGAGTGGAGCATTCCATTCGCCACTCATGGCTCCAGCAAAAGATGAACTGGCAGCAGCAATACTGGCTACGACATTTACCACACCTACATGCCCTGTTTATCAAAATGTAGTGGCAACTGCTGTTTCAGATCCTACCTTAATTAAAGAAAACTTGATAGCACAGCTTACAGGTGCAGTTAGATGGACACAAACTGTACAAGCCATGCAAAAAGATGGAGCTACAGAATTTACTGAATGTGGCCCGGGAAAAGTATTGCAAGGTCTTGTTGGAAAAATATATAAAGAAGCCATTGTTAGTGGGGTGAGTTGATTCATGTCTTTTTATATCAGCATTGCAAGCTGCCCAAATGATAATTAAGAATAATTATTATTTTTATTAGACTACAGCAATGACCTATCTATTGATTGACAAAGAGTAGTATATCTAGCAGCAAACCTCCTAATAAACCAATCAAACCAAAAAGTAAAAAAAGAAGTCGCTGTTTTGATAGAATGAGTTGATACAAGTTTTGTTCCACCACAGATGTAGCTTGTTGTACCATATCATTGGTGATTAAACTTGCAGGGTTAAACGATGCCTCGGCGCCACGTAAATAAGATTGAATACTTGCAGGAAAAATAATTGCAAGTTCCTTCATAAATAATTCCTTTAACTGATTAATCGTACGATCACCAATAAACATACTGATCATGGGCATAGATTCGCTCAGTTTATTCCTTAAAAAATCATCTACATGCTGTTCAATCAGTGGCATTATTTTTTCAAAGTTTTCCGGTTGTATCAATTTTTCTTCTATGCTTTGAAATGATGGAAGTAAATCGGGAATAGTGCTTTTGAAGGATTGGGCAAGTTTTGGCAAAGCTCCAGGTATAATACCCTGAATTTTCAAACCAAAAAAATCAATAGGTTGTTTTGGTTTTGTTAGTATCGCAATCAAGAGCAATATCATTCCGCAGGAAAAAAAAATGAAATATATGGGAATGAGGAAATAAATGTTTTGCATAATTTGCTTGATAAAAAAACCTTGCAGTTTATACTACAAGGCTTTCATTTTGAGGGAGAATGAGGGGACTCGAACCCCCGGCCTTCAGAGCCACAATCTGACGCTCTAACCATGCTGAGCTACAATCTCCGTGTAAGTGGCGCAAATGTATAGGAATCTCTTTAAAAAGAAAAGTAACAGCGGCCCTCAATTTTATTCCAACTACTCTTTAGTACAATCTCATAATTGCCCTGCTAAGGCTATTATATCCTCAAAAAATCCGGGATAGGATTTATTCACAGCATCCGCATCCTCAATAATAACGGCTGATTCTGCACATATTCCAGCTATTGCACAAGCCATAGCAATGCGGTGATCATGCCTACTACTCACTATTGCACCTTTAATATTTTTTGTGCCTTGTATCAGCATATCATCACCTTCAAATTGAATGACAATATTCATTTTTCCTAATTCATCCTGTAAGGTAAGTGCACGATTACTTTCTTTATGTGTAAGTCTGTGCACACCTGCTATGCGGCTAGTGCCCTCACAGCATGCAGCTAAAACTGCCAAGGGAGGAAATAAATCAGGACAGTCTGTTGCATCAAAATGAAATGCTTTAAGTCCATCCTTACTTTGATGTATGCCGATACTATTTTCATGATGTTGAATTTGAGCCCCACAATTGGTCAGTGCTTCCATAATTTTTTTATCCGCCTGAGTGGAATGCATGGATAAACCGCTTACTGATACCTGCCCGGCCACAGCTCCGGCCACTAATAAAAAAGCAGCACCACTCCAGTCTCCTTCAATGGTGTAGGAGATTGGTTTATTTGATATATCTTGATTACTAAATACAAATTCTTCATACTTGTGATGGACGGGTACAGATAAACCAAATTGCTTCATAACATCAAGCGTGAGATCTATATATGGTTTGCTATTTAGGTTGTTTACTTTGATGCATGCATGCATGGGTTCCAAAGCTGCATAAGCCATCAATAAACCTGTAAGGTATTGAGAACTTAATGAGCCATCAATAGTGATATCTTTTGCTTGCATAGGTCCTTGTACAGCAATGGGCAAATACCCTTTCTGAGATTCAATTTGCACACCAAGTTGTGGTAGTACTTCATCAAAAAAATGCATGGGCCTTTTTAATAAACTACCCTTCCCTTCAATAGTAACCCAATAAGGATATAAACTTAGAATTGGGGTAAACATTCTTATACCCAATCCACTTTCTCCACAGTGTACAGTAAATGCATGCCGCTTAGTAAGAAAACCACGGCTGTCAATCGTTATGGAGCCATTAATATTATTTACTATTTGTGCGCCACAACTTTTCAAAATGGATAAAGCTGCCTTATCATCATTACTCTGTCCCACATTAAAGATATGACTAATTCCTCTCTTCACTAAGGCTGCTGCACAGGCCCTTTGCATGGAACTTTTAGATGCAGGTGCTTGTATAGTTCCATATATTGTAGAAGGGTGAATGGTGATAATCATTTTCTCTTTTGTATTTCAACAATTAATTTTTTTATATCACCTACAGGTATACTGTGTATTGCTCCTTTACCTATTGCTTCCAATAAAATATATTGAAGCGTATTTCCCTTTCTTTTCTTATCTGCTAACATCAGGGTACATACTTTTTGAGCATCAAATTGTAATTGGATGGGCAGGCCATATTGTACAAGCAATTGATCTAAACGCTCAGTGCTGTTTGTTCCATAAATTTTATCAGAAATTGAAGCAGCATAATGCATACCAATACTAATGGCTTCACCATGTGATAAGTGATATAAATTTTCTACAGCATGCCCCAGGGTATGTCCAAAATTGAGTAGTTTTCTGTTCCCTTTTTCAAACTCATCTTCTTGCACAAATTTTGTTTTGAGCAGTACATTTTTTTTGATTATAGATGCAATTAGTTGCTCATCATGCATGTAATCATTTAGGTTTTTTTTCTCTATTGAAGCAAACATGTTTTTATCATCAATAGCTGCATGTTTTATCATTTCTGCAAATCCGTTTCGCCATTCTTTTTCTGGAAGTGTATTCAATAATTCAGTTGCATAAAATAAGAATAAAGGCTGTTTGATAGTGCCAACCATATTTTTATAGATCCCAATATCCACACCATTTTTGCCACCTATTGCAGCATCTGTCATGGCTAATAAAGAGGAGGGAATGAGACCTACATCAATACCTCTCATATATATTGCAGCTGCATATCCTGTCATATCTGTTACAACTCCTCCACCAAGTCCAATCAAGAGCGAGCTTCTGTCTGCACCAAGCTTTATCAGTCTTTGGATGATATTATTAATTGTTTCGGGTTGCTTATATTTTTCCCCGGCACCAATAATGATTGTTGGATATTTTTCGATGGTGTGCTTGTATTGCTTCGCAATGTTTTTATCGGTAAGGACAACAGTATGTCTCCCTTTGGTAAGCTTTTCAATATGATGAAGCCTTCCTCCAAAATGGTAGGTAACGAGTGAATGTGTAAACTGATATTGTATGTTCATTTATGCGGGTAAAGGTAATAGGCATCAGATGAAACTCCTTTTTTATGACCCCTTATTTTGATTTGACTTTGTTGTGAACATTTCAAAAAGGATATGGGTATCTGTTTGAATATAGTTTTTTCTGGTGAAGAAAATATTAGCCTTTTTAAAGTCCCAAGAATTGTTGGTAAAGGCTTCCGTAGAACATTTAGAATCCAAAATCATCAAATACTTTGGTACATGATCAGCTTCTATAAATCAATAGTACAAGCTGGTAAAACCTGTTGTGTTTTGAGTATTATTTTATTCATCATGGTGAAATGAAGTACATTCTTGGGTTCTAATCATCCAGCCACAAAGAATTTGGACGCTAATAGGAAATTATTTTTTCCACAGAAATTTCAAGGTTATTAACATTTTGCAATCCTTGATTAACAGATTTTTTAAATTACAAGGGCTTTTTCCACAAATTTTAAGTTTTTCTGCTCCATTTTGATAGGGTCAAATGTTGCTGTAGAAAAACTTTTTTTTGGTAATGTGAGAGAATAAATTGGATTTTTGTGGTAGAAAAGGGAAATTTGTACAGAATGAAGAAGTTTCGTGGTGAATATGAAGTAAAAGTGGACGGCAAGAACCGAATACAACTTCCTGTTGCATTGCGTAAACAATATGAAGATTTGGGGGATGTAAAATTCATTCTGGCAAGAGGTAGAAAAAACTCATTAATATTTTGCCCCGAACCTGTTTGGGAAGAGGTTGAAAATAAAGTATCTGTTCTTGATGCTGATGATTCCATGATTGAAGAATATAGTCTGTTGACAGTTGGTGGTTCAGATTTCGCAAACATAGACTCAAACGGAAGATTGCTATTACCACCTACTTTAAAAAGACATGCTAAAATAAAAGAGGATGTAATTATAGCAGCTCTTGGGGATAAGTTTATTATAAGGGATGCTGTTTTATACAATGAGTTCTTTGATAATATGACATTGGATAGGGAAAGGGAACTAACAACCTATGCAAGTATGGTACGCCAGAAAGCAAGGGAAATAGAATCTGCTCAAAAGGGATAGTATGCCGCAAGTATATCACACACCGGTGCTACTACAGGAAACCATTGATATGCTCCACATCAACCCAAATGGTGTTTATGTGGATGCAACTTTTGGTGGCGGTGGGCATAGTAGGGCTATTCTGGAAAAATTAAGTGAAAACGGGAGGCTTATCGCTTTTGATCAGGATGCTGATGCTAAGCACAATATTCCGGATGATAAACGGTTTTTATTTATACACCAAAATTTCAGATACATGCACCGCTATCTGCGTTTGCATGGCATACAAGAAGTGGATGGAGTATTAGCAGATTTGGGTGTTAGCAGCCACCAGTTTGATGAAGGCAGCAGAGGATTTTCAATTCGCTTCGAAGGGCCATTTGACATGAGAATGGATCAACGTAATGAGAAGACTGCAGCACTTGTTATCAAAACATTTTCAGAATCAAAACTGCACAAGCTCTTTGAACAATATGGTGAAGTATCCAATGCCAGAAGCCTTGCCAAGCATATCACCGAGCAACAGCATTTTCAAAAAGTAGATACAGTATCTGCTTTTAAGCAAATGATTGCACCTGTGGTAAAAGGAAACCCGAATAAATATTTCGCACAAGTTTTTCAAGCACTGCGCATTGAAGTTAATGAGGAATTAAGAGCTTTAGAAGAAATGCTTGAGCAAATGAGGCTGGTACTAAAGCCCGGTGGTAGATTGGCAATTATCAGCTTTCATTCCTTAGAAGATAGAATTATCAAAAACTATATGAAGCATGGAACCCTGGAAATCATACAGGATCATCCATTTGAAAATACTGTTAGGAATAGTTGGTTAAAGGTTATTACAAAAAAACCAGTTGAAGCAAGCACGATAGAGCAGAAACAAAATACTCGTAGTAGAAGTGCCAGGCTACGAGTAGCAGAAAAAGTAAATAATGAGTGAATCAAACAATAAAAAACAGGGTAGCGATAAACTTTTTGTGATTCGCTATGAGTGGGTATTGAAGCAATTGCCTTTTTTTCTATTCCTTTCATTGTTGGCTGTAATATATACTGCCAATGGACATTGGGCAGACAATACCATCAGCGATATTAATCATACAACAAAAAAATTAAAAGATTTACAATATGAATACAAAAGCCTTAAAAGTTTAGAGATGTTTCGCAGCAGGGAGGCACAGGTTGTCATTGCTGCTACGCCATTGGGTTTAAAAATACCGGCCACGCCACCTATTCAATTAAATGAATCAACTGATTTAGACAAACAACAATAAAATCAAAACAATGGAAGTAAAAAAGGATATCTTATGGAGGGTCTACTTATGTTATGTAGTCATAGCTTTGATAGGTATTGCAGTTATAGGAAAAGCCTTTTATATCCAACAAGTACAAGGGGCCTTTTGGACTTCCAAAAGTGATAGTCTGCATACCCATGTAGAGCAACTGTATGCAGAAAGAGGTACGATATACAGTAGTAATGGAGAAATGCTCAGTACAAGTGTTCCTCAGTTTGATATTTATGTTGATTTTGCAGCAGATGGATTAGTCCTGCTAAACACCGATCACAAAGACAGTTTAAATGGAATGCTGGATTCGCTTAGTTATCAGCTTAGCAATCTATTTAAAGACAAAACCCAAGAAGAATACACAGCATTTTTTTCAAAAGGTTTAAAAAATAGAAGCCGTTATACTCCATTAAAAAAGAAAGTAAGTTTTGATCAATTCCAGCAATTAAAATCTTTTCCTTTGGTAAGGTTGGGAAAAAATAAAAGTGGATTCATCTATGATGTTAAAAACATCAGACTCAATCCATACGACATGCTGGCTTATCGCACCATTGGTTTAGATAGAGTTAATGCCCAAAAAGTAGGCCTTGAACAAACTTATGATACCGTGCTTACTGGTACAGATGGGCAACGTGTAGTAAGATATTTATCAAAAGGAGTTTCCATACCTGTAGATGAAGAAATACAGACTGATGCTAAAAATGGTAAAGATATTATCACAACCATTGATACCCGAATACAAGAAATAGCCGAGAACGCATTATTAAAAATGATGAAAAGCAATGAAGCAGAGCATGGCTGTGCCATTGTACTAGAAGTGGCCACGGGCAAAGTAAAGGCAATTGCCAATTTAGGCCGAAAACCATCAGGGGAATATTGGGAAGATTTTAATTATGCTGTATCTCCCTCAGAGCCGGGTTCTACTTTTAAACTGGCATCTCTTATATCTGTATTAGAGGATAAAAAATATACCATCAACAGTGCAGTAAACTTACAAGGTGGTGTATGGAGTGTAAATGGTAGGACGGTGTATGATAGTGAGCAACATGGGCTTCAAAATGTAAATGTAAAACGTGCATTTGAAGTAAGTAGTAATGTGGGCATGGCAAAACTGGTGTACAGTAGTTATGCATCAAATCCCTCGCTTTTTATAAATCATTTGAAAAAATTTAAAATGGATACCACAACAGGTATTGATTTATATGGAGAGCGGCTACCAGTTATACATGAGCCAAAATCAAAATACTGGAGTGCTACCACTTTACCATGGATGGCATTTGGCTATAATATAGCAATTACACCTATGCATACAGCCATGCTCTACAACGCTGTAGCAAACAATGGTAAAATGATGAAACCATATTTGTTAGAGTCAATTCAACAAGATGGAAATATTTTTAAAACAAACAATTCTACTATCATAAATGATAGTATCTGCAGTGCTTCCACACTTGCTCAGGTAAAAGCTTGTTTGGAAGGCGTTTGTTCTGAACCCGGTGCTACCGCCTATAAATTATTCCAAGGGTCAGTTTACAAAGTAGCTGGAAAAACAGGAACTGCATTGGTAGCCAATGGAAGTAGGGGATATACAGATCATATATATCAATCATCATTTGCAGGATATTTTCCAGCAGATAATCCGCAATACACGTGTGTAGTTGTAATTAAAAATAAACCACATGCTGTTTTATTTTATGGAGCATCTGTTGCAGGACCAGTATTCAAAGAGATTGCTGATCGATTGGTTACCATGAATGTAAAACAGGCTGCAGGTCCTCTTACCGCCGCTGTAAAGTATGCTGATAGTGCTTACTATAGTTATGCGGGAAAAGAAAAAGATATTAAGTATCTTTTAAATGCCATTGGACTTCCATTTAAAGATTCATCAGCATTATCTAACAACTGGGCTGTGCTCTCCAAAAATAAAACAAAGCCTTTATTACTTTCTAGACAGGCCAGTAGTAAGCAAATGCCAGAGTTAAAAGGGTTGTCAGCAAAAGATGCTGTGTATCTCTGTGAAGTAGTGGGTCTTCATGTGCAAGTAAAAGGAATGGGTAGAGTGATTACGCAATCAGTATTGGCTGGCACTCCAATTGCCCGTGGGCAACAAATAAAAATTGAATTAGGAAGCTAATGAAAAAGCTAAGTGATTTATTGTATCAGGTGCGTTTACTTTCTGTAAAGGGAGTAACTGATATTGATATCAATGGTATTTGTATAGACTCAAGAAAAACTGAGCCTGACTTTTTATTTATTGCACAAAAAGGAGTACAGTCAGATGGTCATTTGTTCATCACCAAAGCAATAGATACTGGTGCTATTGCCATAGTATGCGAGGAGTTGCCTTTTGCCCTGCGGGAAGGTGTTACCTATATTCAAGTGCAAAATAGTCATGAAGCTGCGGCATTTATAGCACATACTTTTTACAACAAACCTTCTCAAGCATTAACCTTAGTGGGCGTAACCGGTACCAATGGCAAAACCACCGTGGCTACTCTATTGTATAAGCTATACACAGAGCTGGGTTATCATTGTGGATTAATAAGTACTGTTGAAAATAAAATTGGGAGAGTCATCATTCCAGCTACGCATACCACTCCAGACGCCATCAGTTTAAATGCATTGTTATATGATATGGTAGCTGCAGGTTGCACACATGTTTTTATGGAATGTAGCAGTCATGCCATACACCAGCATCGCATTACAGGGCTTCGTTTTAAAGCTGCATTATTTACAAATATTACGCATGATCATTTGGATTATCATAAAACATTTGATGAGTATATTCGGGTTAAAAAAAGTTTTTTTGATACACTTCAAGAAGATGCAATAGCCATTTCAAACTTAGATGAAAAAAGAGGCACTGTGATGCTCCAAAATACCAAAGCACAAAAGAAATATTATGCTTTGCAAAACATGGCAGACTTCAAGGGAAGGGTTCTTGAAAATGGTCTTGCCGGTCTTGTAATGGTGGTAAATGAAAGAGAAGTGCATTGCAGACTTATTGGAGAATTTAATGCTTATAATCTCTTGACTGTGTATGGCACAGCAATATCATTGGGCGAAGCACCGGACGAAGTATTATTAGTGCTCAGTCGCTTAGAAGGAGCTGAAGGAAGATTTGATTACATCATAGGAAGAAATAATATCACTGGCATTATTGATTACGCACACACACCAGATGCACTCTCAAATGTATTGAGCACCATCCAACAACTAAAACAAGGTAATCAGCAGGTCATAACAGTTGTGGGTTGTGGTGGAGACAGGGATAATACGAAGAGACCCATCATGGCTTTAGTAGCAGCCAATAATAGCGATAAAGTAATATTAACCAGTGATAATCCACGTACCGAAAATCCGCAATCTATTCTCGATCAAATGGAGGCCGGACTCAATTCTTCAGGAAGAAGAAAAACGATTGTTATTGAAGATAGAAAAGAAGCCATACGCCATGCTATTGACGGAGCAGAAAGGGATGCAATTATTTTAATAGCAGGTAAGGGGCATGAAAAATATCAGGAAATAAATGGTGTAAAATATCCCTTTGACGATAAGCAGGTATTCTTAGAATTAATGAGCGAAACCACATTATAAAAAAGTACAGACAAATAGAAAATGTTATACGATTTATTTACATGGTTAAACAGACAGTTTGATATACCGGGAGCCAATCTCTTTGAATACATATCATTCCGTGTGGCTTTGGCAATGGTACTTTCATTGTTAATTGCAACTGTATTTGGTCGTCGTATCATTGATTATTTAAAAGGAAGACAAATAGGTGAGTCAGTACGTGATCTTGGCCTTGCTGGCGAAATGCAGAAAAAAGGTACACCCACTATGGGCGGTGTTATCATTCTGCTGGCTATTATTATTCCAACAGTATTGTTAGCAGATCTGGACAAAGTATATGTAAGGCTCATGCTCTTATGTACTGTATGGTTAGGTGCCATTGGTTTTTTAGACGATTACCTAAAACTTAAAGCCAGAAAGAAAGCACTGAGTGCTGGCGAAGCATATAAGAAAAAAGACAGTGATGGACTGGCAGGTGTATCCAAAATAATTGGTCAGATAGGTCTTGGTTTAATCATTGGCGCTACTTTGTATTTCAATGACAGTGTTGTGGCAGAAAGACAGGTAGAGGAATTAAGCCCTGTATCATATCATCTGCAACCAGGCGAAAGTTTAAGATTGGATAGTAATACCATAGTGAGGAATATTGATGGAGTAGAGCGTAGGTTCGAATTGGTAAAAAAACCAATTACCACCATTCCATTTGTAAAGGGAAATGAGTTTGATTATACAAAGCTATTAAGCTGGGCTGGTCTTGAAGATTATACATGGATTTTATATATTCTAATTGTAACATTTATCATAACGGCGGTATCAAACGGTGCTAATATTACTGATGGAATAGATGGCATGGCAGGCGGCGTAAGTGCCATTATCGGCGCAGGTCTTGGCATATTTATTTATGTAAGTGGCAACTATCGTTTTGCTGATTACCTAAATATTATGTATATACCCAATTTGGGTGAGTTGTCCATATTCATTAGTGCATTTGTGGGTGCATGCATTGGATTTTTATGGTACAATGTTTTTCCTGCACAAGTCTTTATGGGCGATACGGGTAGTTTGGCATTGGGAGGTATAATAGCTTCACTGTCTATAATCGTAAGAAAAGAATTACTCATACCCATATTCTGTAGTATCTTTTTAATTGAACTGCTGAGTGTAATTGCTCAAGTGAGTTATTTTAAATACACAAAGAAAAAGTATGGTGAAGGAAAACGTATTTTCCTCATGAGTCCACTACACCATCATTACCAGAAAAAAGGGTATCACGAAAATAAAATTGTAATGCGTTTTTGGATATTGACCATCATCAGTGTACTCATGGCTATTGTAACATTAAAAATACGTTAATGCAACAACAGTCTATGAAACCAAACAAAAATTTTATTGTGCTGGGTGGCGGAGAGAGTGGTGTAGGTGCTGCCATTCTTGCTCAGCAAAAAGGTTATACTGTTTTTGTAAGTGACGGCGGAGTTATCAAAGATCATTACAAACAAACACTCATTGAACATCATATTGAATTTGAATCAGGAAGTCATGATGAAATAAGAATTCTTCAGGCAGATGAAGTAATGAAAAGCCCCGGCATACCAGAGAATAACGAACTGGTAAAAAAAATAAGGGCAAAACAAATTCCTATCATCAGCGAAATAGAGTTGGCATACAGATACAAAGGGGATAGTAAAATAATAGCAATTACAGGTAGCAATGGCAAGAGTACTTGCACTTCACTCATCTATCATATCTGCAAGCAAGCCGGACTTGATTGTGCATTAGTGGGCAATATAGGAATATCATTTGCAGCACAAGTAGCATTGAATCCAAAGGCTTTCTATGTGGCTGAAATAAGCTCTTTTCAATATGATGATATACAAACATTTCGGGCAGATGTCAATGTGCTGTTAAACATCACAGAAGATCATTTAGACCGATATGATTACAAATTTGAAAACTATATCAACAGTAAGTTTCGTATGGTAGAAAACCTACAACCTGACGATATATTTATTTATTGTGCAGATGATGAAGTAATTATGAATCGCCTGCAAAAAACGCATTTGAATACTACTAATACATTACCATTTTCTATGAGGCAAGAACAAACAAAAGGCGCATACATCAAAGGAGATCGTATGATGCTAAGGGTACAAGAGGAGCGTATGAGCATGAGCATTCATGACTTCGCTTTAAAAGGAAAACATAATCAGCAAAATACTATGGCAGCAGGCATTGCCGCATCATCACTCGGCATTCGAAAAGAAAAAATCAGAGAGTCTGTAGCAGATTTTCATGGCCTGGAGCATCGTATGGAATTTGTAGCCACAGTGCGTGGTGTTGATTTTATAAACGACAGTAAAGCTACAAATGTAAATAGTACTTGGTATGCATTGGAAAATATGCAAAAACCTGTAGTACTCATACTGGGTGGTGTGGACAAAGGCAATGATTACAGCACATTAGAATGGTTAATAGAGGAAAAAGTAAAAGCCATTGTTTGTATGGGTATGGATAATACAAAAATTCATACTGCTTTTAAAAGTAAAATTAAAAAAATAGTAGATACACAGTCTGCCGATGCTGCTGTAAAAACAGCATTTAAGTTAGCAGAAAAAGGAGATGTGGTGCTACTAAGCCCTGCTTGTGCCTCTTTTGATTTATTTAAAAATTATGAGGACAGAGGTACTCAATTTAAACAGGTGGTAAAAGACCTTTAATAGACAATATCTAAAATCAAAAAAATGTTTGGCCAGTTAAAAGATGAATTGTTTGCTCAAATGCCCACTGCACAAGGCTTAAGGGGTAGTGTGATTGATAAAGCAAGAGGGGATAGGTACATTTGGGGTATCCTGTTATTGCTGGTAGTTATATCACTATTAGTGGTGTATAGTGCAACAAATTCTTTGGCTTATAAATATTACGAAGGCAATAATTATGTTTATCTGTTAAGACAAATTTCTTTTACTATTATTGGTATTTTAGTGGTGTATTTCATGCATCGTGTTAACTATATTTTGTATTCAAGAATGTCAGTTATACTGTATCTCATTTCTATTCCATTACTTATTTATACTTTATTTTTTGGTGTTGAAATTAATGATGCCAACCGCTGGATCAGGCTGCCGGTTCTCAATCTATCTTTTCAAACCAGCGACTTTGCAAAGCTTGCTTTATTCATGTATTTATCCCGCCAGCTGAGTCGTAGCCAAGATAATATAAAGGATTTTAAAAAAGGATTTCTACCCCTTTTTGTTCCTGTTGCCTTTACCTGTGGACTCATTATGCCCGCAAACTTATCAAATGCATTACTTACCGGTGCCACATCGATGTTGCTCATGTTTATTGGTAGGGTTTCGTTAAAACATATTGCAATGGTATTTGCGGTTGCTATGATACCGGTACTCATCATTATTGCAATAGCAGTAAGTACACATCACAATGATAAAGCAGATGTATCAGCACTTACCTCTCTGGGTCGTGTAGGTACTTGGGTAAGCCGTGTGCAAGATTTTTTTTATAGTGATAAAGACGATGTTACTTATCAGGTGCAGCAGGCAAATATTGCCATTGCAAATGGAGGCATTTTTGTTGGCCTAGGCCCGGGTAATAGTAAAGCCAGAAATTATTTGCCGCAGGCATATAACGACAGTATCTACGCCATCATTATAGAAGAGTATGGATTGTTTGGCGGTGCTGTTGTGGTATTTTTATACTTACTGTTTTTATATAGATGCATTAGAATTTTCAAAAAATGTCCTTATGCATTTGGTGCATTCCTATCATTGGCACTCAGTTTTACCTTAGTCATACAAGCTATGGCCAATATGGCTGTAAACGTAGGCCTCATGCCCGTTACAGGCGTTACACTTCCTCTCATAAGCATGGGTGGTACTTCCTTGTTATTTACTTGTGCAGCCATAGGTATTATACTCAGTGTAGCCAGAAATATTGAACAAATTGAAACCCAGCCAGTGGCTATGCCTGCGGCAGATAAAACAGTTGCAACCACATGAGTAAAAAAATTATAATAGCAGGCGGAGGTACGGGCGGGCATATATTTCCTGCCATTGCTATTGCCAATGCGCTTCGAGAAAAAGAGCCGGATATTGAAATGCTTTTTGTAGGGGCAAAGGGTAAAATGGAAATGGAAAAAGTGCCGCAAGCTGGATATAAAATTAAAGGTATTGATATAGCAGGATTTGATAGAAGTTCACTTATAAAAAATATTTCTTTGCCTTATAAACTCATCAAAAGTTTTTTGCAGGTTAGAAACATAATATCATCATTTAAACCAGATGCTGCTGTAGGTGTAGGTGGTTATTCCAGCTATCCTGTATTGCGTTATGCTCAGGCTTTGCATATACCCACATTCATACATGAAAGCAATTCTTTTGCGGGAAAAAGTAATATATTATTGGGTAAAAAAGCTACAAAAGTTTTTGTGAATAGTGAAGGTATGGAGTCATTTTTTCCTGCGGATAAAATTTGTATTAGCGGCAATCCGGTAAGGAGCAATATTGTACATACAACTATATCAAAAGAAACTGCTTTGCAATCCTTTGGCTTAACGCCTGATAAAAAAACTATACTTGTAGTAGGTGGTAGCTTGGGGGCACGAAGTATTAATGAAGTAATGGCAGCACATGCCCATGAATTTGAATCACTTCAACTGCAACTCATTTGGCAAACAGGTAAATCAACTGCAGCTACTTATATAGAAAGAGGCAAGCCTTGGTCAAATATTTATGTGAGTGATTTTATTACTGATATGGCAGCGGCTTATGCAGCTGCAGATGTGGTTATCAGCCGCTCCGGTGCTATGGCTGTTACCGAACTTTGTGTAGCAGCAAAACCTGTCATTTTTGTGCCCTTTCCACATGCGGCAGAAGATCATCAAACCGTAAATGCACAGCACTTGGTTAAAAAAAATGCTGCCCAACTGATATCAGATGAAGATGCTACAAATAAACTATTTGCAGGAGTTGTAAACTTAGTGAAGGATGAAGCATTGCAAAAAATTTATAAAACAAATATAGCAGCACTGGCAGTGGCCAATGCGGATAAAAAAATTGCAACAGAAATATTAGTTTCCATAGCATGAGTAAAGTACAGAACATATCAACCATATATTTTATCGGCATAGGCGGTATTGGCATGAGTGCACTGGCCCGCTATTTTCATGCTAAAGGTTGTCAGGTGTCCGGTTATGATCGTACTCCTACTTCATTGACTAAAACGCTAGAAGCTATTGGTATTGCTGTACACTATGAAGAAAATATTGAAGCCATTCCGGCAAATCTTGATGTGGTTGTTTATACCCCTGCCATATCTAAGGATAGTAAGGAACTGCAATATGTAAGAGAAAAAAATTATGTAGTAGTAAAACGTAGTGACGTACTACAGTGGATTACGGAAGATGCCTTTAATGTATGTATTGGCGGCACTCATGGCAAAACAACTGTTACTTCTATGGTGGCACATATACTGCGTGATTCAGGTTATGGGTGCAATGCATTTCTTGGAGGTATAGCGGCCAACTATCAAACAAATTTTTGGAGTCATGAAAGAAATGTATGTGTAGTAGAAGCTGATGAATATGATAGAAGTTTTTTAAAGCTCTCTCCAAATATTGCCATTGTAACTGCAACAGACCCCGATCACTTAGATATTTATGGTACCGCACCGGAGGTTGAAAATGCATTCATACAATTTTCCCAAAGGGTAAAACCCGGTGGAGTAGTCATACATAAATATGGATTGAATCGTAGTGAGGAAATGCAGGCTGCACACACTTATAGCTATGCACGTGCAAATGAGCAAGCGGCAGTACATGCATCGGATATACAAGTTATAGATGGAGCTTATCACTACAATGTGCTGAGTGCAAATTGGCAATTGAATGACGTTGTATTAAACATGGGCGGATTGCACAATGTGGAAAATAGTATAGCTGCTATTACAGTTGCAAAACATATTGGCATAGCAGATGATAAAATAAAAGCCGCACTCAAAAATTTTAAGGGTGTGCGTCGTAGGTTCGAAAAAATATTACCCGAAGGGGAAAATAAAAAACCCGTATTGATTGATGACTATGCCCACCACCCGGAGGAGCTAAATGCATTGATATCTGGTATTAGAAGTTTGTATGGTTCGGAAAAATGCACGGTCATATTTCAACCACATTTGTACTCCCGTACTAAAGATCAGGCAGATGGATTTGCAGCAAGTTTAGATGCAGCAGACGAAGTTGTTTTACTACCCATTTACCCTGCAAGAGAATTGCCCATTGAAGGTGTAAGTAGTGCAATGATTGCGGCACGCATGCAAAATAAAAATGTAAGCATAGTTGAAAAAGATGATTTGCTACAATGGATAATCATCCATCAACCACAGCTAGTGGTAATGTGTGGTGCTGGCGATATTGATGCATGGGTATTACCTGTAAAAGAAATAATGGGAGGGCTATCGATATGAAAAATTGGCAAAAAAAAGGTAAAACATTTTTATGGATGCTGCTGGGAGCGGGATGTATTGTGCTCATGCTGGTAGCCATGAAAAAGAAAGATAAAATGCAATGTGCATCTATCCATATTGCTATAAAGGGTGAAGAAGAAAAAGTATTTATCAGCAAAACTGATATCATGGAAGTCCTTGAGAAATATGGTATTCAAAAAAATAAAAATATTGAAGGAATTGTGCTGCATGATGTAGAAATGGCGCTTGAAAAAAATGCATGGATAGCCGATGCAGAAATATATTTTGATAATGCTCAAGTGCTGCACGCAGCTATAAAAGAGCGGGAACCGATAGCACGAATTTTTACCGCACAAGGGGCTTCATTTTATATGGACAGTACAGGCATGCGTTTACCATTGACTGATACACGTACAGCCAGGCTGCCTGTATTTACTTCATTTCCAACCGCACAAAAAAAGCTGTCCTCACCTGATAGTTTGGTGCTGGATGATGTAAGAAAAATAGCGGTGTTTGTAGCTGCTGATAGTTTCTGGAGCATGCAAGTAGCTCAGGTCAATATCAGCCCTAAGCGCACTTATGAGTTATCTATGACAGTAGGCAATCAATTAGTAGAAATAGGTGATGCGGAGGATTTATCAGCAAAATTTTATCGGCTGCGGCAATTCTACAATCAAGTATGGCCTGTAGCAGGGTTTGAAAAATATGAACGCATCAATGTGCAATATAATGGTCAGTTGGTGGCAGTAAGAAGAGGTGCTGCAAGACCTGTCTCAGACACTGCCAATGCATTGCAAGGGGTAAGCGCAGTAGCAAAAAGATTGCAGGCTATCATGAAAGATACGGTGTATGCCTCTGATGCTGCTAAGCCTTTGAATAATGATAAAAAAAGAAATATTAATTAGTAAAAATAAACACAAAAATATGGATCAGTTTGAAGCTCCCATCATTGCAGGCCTTGATATAGGTACTACAAAAATTGCGGTTATTGCCGGCCGTAAAAATGAATTTGGCAAGCTGGATATTGTAGGTTTTGGCAGGGCAAACAGTGTAGGTGTGCAGCACGGTCAGGTGCTCAATATTGAGCAAACCATTAAAGCTGTAAAACAGGCCATGGACAATCTTTTTGCCAACAATCCTGAATTGACCATTAATGAAGTGTATGTAGGTGTGGCAGGCCATCATATAAAAAGTCTGCAGACAAGAGGCGATATTGTCAGACAAAATTCTGATACAGAAATTGAACGTTGGGAATTAGAACAGTTGATCGTAAATCAGCGCAAAACATTTATTCCCGCTGGGGATGAAATTATTGAAGTAATACCACAGGATTTTCATGTGGACAATTACCACAATATAAAAGATCCGGTGGGTATGAATGGTGTAAAAGTAGGCGCCAACTTTCACATCATTACTGGAGATAAAAACGCTATACGCAATATACAACGTGCCGTATCCAAAAGTGGTTTGCGCACAAAAGATTTGGTACTACAACCATTGGCCTCTGCCAGTGCAGTACTGAGTGATATAGACATGGAAGCCGGAGTAGCTATTTTGGATATTGGTGGTGGCACCAGTGACCTTGCCATTTTCTGCGATGGCATTTTAAAACATACCGCAGTTATTCCTTTTGGTGGTGAAAATATAACCAATGATATCCGTATAGGATTACAGGTTTTAAAGAGCCAAGCCGAAGCTATGAAAACACAGTTTGGTACTGCTTTGGCCAATGAGGCTAAAGAAAATGCCTATATCACTATACCCGGTTTAAAAGGAATGGCACCCAAGGAAATAAGTGTAAAAATGTTAGCTGGAATTATACAGGCAAGAATGGGTGAAATACTTGATTTTGTTACCTTTCATGTAAAGCAGATTGGATTGGACCGCCGTATGCTCAATGGTGGTATCATACTTACAGGTGGTGGCTCACAGCTCAAGCACCTCAAGCAACTTACGGAGTTTGTAACAGGTATTAATGCAAGAATTGGTTTGCCAAATGAGCACCTCAGTGCAAATCATATTGATGAATTGCGCAAGCCTATGTATGCCACTTGTATTGGTTTAATTCTTAAAGGATATAGTGATTATGAAAACAGGAAAAAGGACTTTGAGAGTTTGAATAATACACAGGTACATATACCGGAGAGTTTGGTAAAAGATCAGCCGTCTAAAGATATCACAGATCCCATTGATCAGCCCAAAGAAGTGGATGCCTCAAAACGAAAAAGAGGACTAAATAATTTCTGGGAAAAATTTAAAGATGGGCTTATAGATCTTTTTGGAGAAGAAGGAGACAAAAACATTTAAAATACAATATCAATATAAACTAGTTTTTAATTCGGATTTACTAACACACTAAAATTCACAATCATGATTCACTTTGATCTTCCCAGGCAGAAATCATCCATCATTAAAGTACTGGGTGTAGGAGGTGGTGGCAGCAATGCTGTAAACTTCATGCACACGCAGGACATAGAAGGTGTAGATTTCGTAATCTGTAATACAGATTCCAAAGCATTGGAACAAAGCAGTATTCCAAACAAAATTCAACTGGGTCCAAATCTTACACAAGGCCTTGGCGCCGGAGCCAATCCGGAGGTGGGAAAACAAGCCACTGAGGAAAGCTTAGAAGAAATACGCCGTATTCTCGAAGTAAATACCCGTATGGCTTTTATTACTGCTGGCATGGGTGGTGGCACCGGTACAGGTGGTGCTCCCAAAGTGGCTGAAATATGCAGAGAAATGGGAATACTTACAGTAGGTATTGTAACCACACCTTTTGCATTTGAGGGCCCACGCCGTATGCAGCAAGCTGAAGAAGGCATACGCAAATTGCAGCCTTATGTAGATACTTTATTGGTAATCAGCAACGATAAATTGCGTCAGCAATATGGCAATCTTAAACTAAGAGAAGCATTTGCAAAAGCAGATGATGTATTGGCCACAGCCGCAAAATGTATAACAGATATTATTAATAGTCGTGGACATATCATTGTGGATTTTGCAGATGTGTGCACCGTAATGAAAAATGGTGGTGTAGCCATACTGGGTAGTGCAGAAGCAGAAGGTGAAGACCGAGCTATGGCTGCCATTGAGCAAGCATTAAACTCTCCATTGCTGAATGATAATGACATCAGCGGAGCAAAATGGATACTCATCAACATTAATAGTGCAGAAGGAGATTATGAATGTACTATGGATGAAATTGATGTAATCAGTCAATATGTAAGAGAGCAGGCAGGTCCAAGTACAGACGTAATAGTAGGAATGGGTTTTGAACCTGGCTTAGATAAAAAAGTAGGCATCACTTTAATAGCAACCGGCTTCGATCAGAAGGATCCTTTTGCAGCTATGAGGCCTGTAGAAAAAAAGCCTGAACCTGTGCAGAAAATTGTGATGACACTGGTTGACCCCAATGTAGAAATAGCTCCTGTGCAAGCAGTGAAGCCTACTGAGGCAGACAGTCCCTCAATGGTAGAATCACTCAGGCCTGTACTGTCATCAGATGTTCCAGAAGCTTTGGCTACCAACAATTTGGAGGATGAGCAACAGGTTGATGGAGGTACTTTGGTTTTTGAATTGGATGTTCAAACACCGATTGTGTCTGAGCCCATACAACCTATAACAGATGTAGTTGAAACCCTACAGTTTAAGTATGAAGAAAAAAATGCTGTAGAAGATCAGCGAGGTTTTTTGAGCAAACCAACAAGTGTGTATGCCACGCCAGTAGCTCCAAAACCAGAGCCTATACAGCCTGTAGAATTGCCATTTATGCAGGAAAATATTCCACCTACGGTGAATGAAATGCCTGCCACAGCGCAAACCACAGAAGAGGAAGCACCTGCCCCAGTATTGCACCTGAAGCAGGAAGAGGAAGATGAAACCTCAGGTATTGGATTTGTTATAAGAGAGGAACCAGCGGCACCTGTTTATAAACAAGAGGCATTGCCCTTGGATGATTTAGATGAAGATGAAGTAAAGAAGCGTATGGCGCAGGAACGTATGCAGCGCTTGCGCAATCTTTCTTATAATATGAATAGCAATGATGCCAATGCAGAATTGGAAAATGTACCTGCTTATGTAAGAAGAAATATGGAGTTGTTTGGTAATAATAATCTCACAACCGTGGAAGATTTTTATAGCAAATACACTGTAAAAAAAGAAGATGAATCAGGTACAGGTACCATCAGTACCATTAATACATTTTTAGACGGAAAAAAGCCGGATTAAGGAGTGAAGAATTATGTGTTTAGAAGTCCCTCTGTTTTTACGGAGGGATTTTTTTACTCAAAAAATTCTATTTTGGGTTTATTTTAATCAGAACAATAAAACACCATAGAAAAAGAAATTTCAAAAAAAATTTGGATGTATCCAGCATAATTCCCATATTGCAACTATTCAAATATCAAAAACACAATAAATACCTGCCTATAAGCTGATATCTACATTTTAAACAGCATTTTTTCAATTGGTTTTTTAAACCTAGGCAAGTATATGAATTCATTCAAATCTCTCACAGACAATGAGCTATTGTTATTGTACAAACAAGGCAATGTAGCTGCATTTGAAGCTTTAGTTTTAAGACATAAAGATCGCTTATATACCTCCATCATTTTTATGGTGAAAGATGAATGGTTGGCAGAAGATATTTTTCAAGAAACCTTTCTAAAAGCACTCTATTGTGTAAAGGAAAATAGATATAATGAGGAAGGAAAATTCTTGCAATGGATATTGCGCATGGCGCACAATCAATGTGTAGATCATTTTAGGGCATTAAAAAGAAAGCCTCCTGTAGTACTGCAAGATGGTAGAGATGTTTTCGAAGTTTTTCAATTTGCATCAACTTCAAATGCTGAGCAAAATTTAATAAAGAATCAAACACACCACCGCTTGCATGTGCTTATAGAAAAGCTGCCAAAAGAACAAAGAGAAATTCTTGTACTCAGACATTTTGCAGACCTCAGTTTTAAAGAAATAGCAGATATGATGGATTGTAGTATCAATACTGCTTTGGGTCGTATGCGCTATGCTTTAATGAATCTGCGAAAAATGATGAAAGAAAAACAGGCTGCTTAATTTTTCATAAAAATATCCAACTATTTCACAGCAAAAGTGATGCTGCAATCATCAATTTTCTTTAAGTGCTTTTGCATAAGTATCAATGCATCTCTTTCTGGCCAATTCATGATTTACAATCGGTGTGGGATAATTGAAGCTATTTATTTCAGGAACCCATTTTTTTATATACGTACTTGCCGCATCAAATTTTTGAGCTTGCAGTGTTGGATTAAAAACCCTGAAATAAGGTGCTGCATCACAACCACTACTGGAGGCCCACTGCCAGCCTCCATTATTTGCAGCAAAATCAAAGTCTAATAATTTTTCAGCAAAATAGGTTTCACCCAGTCTCCAATCCAGCAAAAGGTGTTTGCACAAAAATGATGCTGTTACCATACGCACTCTATTGTGCATGAACCCTGTTTCATTAAGTTCTCTCATGCCCGCATCCACTAATGGGTAACCTGTTCGGCCTTGCTGCCATGCTTCAAAATCTGCGTCACTACTGCGCCAGGGAATGGCATCATAAGCGGGTTTAAAAGATTTGCCAGCAGCCACCGATGGAAAATGAAAAAGTATCTGGTGATAGAAATCTCTCCAAATCAATTCATTTAAAAATCCTTCATTCCATTCTATGGCTTTTACAGCAAGCTGCCGAATGCTGATGGTGCCAAAGCGCAGATGCACACTCAGTCTTGAAGTACCTTGTATGGAAGGTATATCACGCTGTTGATGATATATTTTTATAATATTTCCTCTCACTGTTTTGTCTGGAAAATGGATATTGGATTGCTCAAATCCCATACTTTCCAGCGTGGGTATTTCAACCCCATTCATTTTTAAAAATGCCTCCATTTTATTTTCCGAAGGGAAGAAAACAATAGGATTATTCATTAGAGTAAACTTCCATTTTCTACTGTATGGTGTGAATACAGTATAGGGTTTTCTATCATCCTTTATCACATCATCCTTTTCAAAAATAACCTGATCTTTAAAGCTTTGAAATGATATTCCTTTTGCAGCCAATTGTTTGGCAATTTTTTCATCTCTTCCTATGGCATAAGGTTCATAATCGTGATTGGTATAAACGGATTTTATTGAATAATGAGTTGAAAAAAAATCAAATGCTTCTTCGGGAGTGCCATAGTACACATGCAAACTGCTGCCAATAGCTTTTAGTTGCTGCTGTATTTCCTGTAAACTTTCAAAAATGAAATGTACACGTGCATCTTTTGGGTTAGATAACTTATCGAGAATATGCTTGTCAAAAATAAATATGGGTAACACATGATTGCCTGAGCTTAAAGCATGGTAGAGTGAGGCATTATCATGCAGCCTCAAGTCTCTTCTAAACCAGTGTATTGATACAGGATTATTGTTCATAACCTTTGAAACAGTTTTACTAAAATTTTGTTTTGAAGTGAATCAATAAAGTATTGAATCAGCTTCAGGTGTGTGATATCTATGTGTAATTAAAATGAGCGACAATCGCTGCCAATGATACTGCCTTATTTATAAATATAAGTCTATAGATACAGCTATGTTGAAGAAATCTTACTCATGTTTAACAACAGATAAAAAGCTGAGGGTTTGTTATTTCGGTTTACATCTTTAGTTTCGCCATGTATGCAGTTTTCTTTTGAACATATCAGCTATCTCTATGGATTGTTTATAGCTGTTCCACTTATTATGTTGTTTGGCTATGTCGTCATTCGGAAAAGAAAGATTACTGCAGCTTTAGGTCCACCACAACTTATTAAACCTTTGATGCAGCAATATGTCCCTATCCGATTTTTTATAAAATTTTTTATTCCTTTATTGGCTTTGTTGCTTATAGTGATAGCGGCTGCAAACTTGCGTAGTCCAAAGGTAGGCAAGCCCACAGCCAGAAAAGGGATTGACGTAATGATTGCTTTAGACCTCAGCAAAAGTATGTGGAGTGAAGATGTGAAACCCACTCGTGTAGACCTTGCGAGGCAAATGCTTCAAACCTTTGTGGATAAGGCTTACAACAATAATATTGGCTTAGTCGTTTTTGCTGGAAAGCCTTTTCTGCAACTACCACTTACAGCAGATATAGCAGCAGCCAAGCTTTCATTGTACAGTGCATCGCCGGATATAGTTTCAATACAAGGTACAGATATAGCAGCTGCACTAAACAGATGTGTGGATGCATTTGAAAATACAGATGACAAATATAAAGCTATCGTGTTGGTATCTGATGGTGAAAATCATGAAGCAGGCATGGAAGAAGCAATCAGCAGATTAAAAGATGCTGGCATTATGGTATATACAGTTGGTGTGGGCACTTTGGCCGGTGGTACCATTACAGAACCCGGAGCAGGTGATTCTAAAAAAAATGCCGCTGGTCAAACAATCATTACAAAACTACAAGCGGACGATTTGCAAGCTATCAGCATGGCTACAAATGGTGTATATTATTCATTGTCTGAAAGCCGCAGACAGGCAGAATCAATAGCAGCATCCATAAATAATTTGGAGCAAAAAACACTCTCTGCTCAAAATGGTGGACTCAAAGAATATAGACCTTGGTATGCATACATCACAGCAGTTGCAATTTGCTTTTTAGTTATTGAATTATTTATTCCAGTTATCAAAAGAAAAACATGAAAATCATTTACTTTTTCATATTTATTTTTTTTTATTTCCTACCGGAAATGAGCCATGCGCAGAGCACTGCATCCATCATCAATAAAGGGAATAAAGCATACAGAGCAGGAGATTTTATGGAGGCAATCAATTTCTACAAAGCAGCTTTGAAGCAAGACCCAAATGAAGAAACGGCAAGATTTAATTTAGCAAATGCATTGCAGCAGCAAAAAAAATATGAAGCCTCCATTGAAGAATATAAAAAATCAAAACCCAGTTCGTCAGAGCAGCTGCGTGCTGCATCTGCCTACAACAAAGGGCTTGCACTCATCCGAAGCAAAAAAATTGATGAAGCTATTGTGGCATTTACAGCAGCATTGAGACTTACTCCTGATGATAAGAATACACGTGAAAATTTAGTAAGGGCCCTTCGGGAAAAACAGAATGAGCAAAAAAGTAAACCCCAAAAAGAAAATAAACCTCAAAAGCCTTTTAATAAAGATTTGATGGAAGAAAAATTTAATCAGCTGCGCAATGAGGAAAAAAATCTACAGAAGCAATTAAATAAAAAATCACAGAACGGAAAACCTGAAAAGGATTGGTAAAGGTTTTTTTTATTTGAAGTACGGTTTATATGTTACTTACTCCTCGACATTGTATAAAATCCTAAGGCAGCAATTGTGCAACATACAGCCACAGTGTACCATAAGATATCAAACTCTGCAAATGCAATCATCCATGTGCCAACAGCAGGCGCTGCTATTTGTGCTATACTCCAGCTTAAAGTATAAGTGGCAGCATAGCTTCCCCTATTTGATTCTGTTGAAAAACTTACCCACCATGCATTTATAAATGGTAATGATAGCATTTCACCAAAGGTGATCATAGACGCAATTATTACAGCAGCAACAATACCTGCTGGCAAGAAATTTTGAAGTAAATATCCAAAACCTACCAGGAGTATTCCGCCAAATACAATCACCCTGCTGAGTTTATACTTTTCCGCAAGGCTTAGTATCAACATTTCAAACAGCACAATGAGTATCCCATTCAATGCCATTACCCAACCTATTAAATGCTCTGTAAGATGCCACTCAGTTTTATAAAACAAAGGTTGGATATTAAAAAGCATAAAAAAGCAACAGGCAAAAACGGTATTAAATAAAATCAATCGCATAAAGGGAATGTCATTCCATACCTTAAACTTTTGCACCTGTTCTTTTGCTGTAGTAGCCTCAGTAGCCGGTGGTTTAGGCAGCATAAAAAATAGTAAAGCAGCCGCACTAATATTTGTGATTCCATCTACCCAAAATAAAAGTTTGTAATCAATAGCTGCCAAAAAACCTCCCAAAGAACTGCCAACTGCCCATCCTAAATTTACGGCAAGTCTTACAATCCCTATGGACCGGGCTCTGTTTTCGATATTGCTATAAGCAGCCATTGCAGCACCATTGGCAGGTCTAAAAGATTCATTAAAACAGTTCAGTAAAAATGATACAACACATAGTGTGAAGAAATCTTGGATGAAAGCTGTGGCTATAAACATGATGCCACCAATGGATAAAGCAATAAGTTGTTGTTTATAAAATCCAAATTTTTGGATGCCCCACCCCCCAAATAATGAGCCCACTATGCTTCCACAACCCATACAAGTAAGTATGGTGCCTGTTTGTCCTATGGAGAAATGAAGATGTTGTGTACAATACAAAGCCATAAATGGAACCACCATTGTACCGCTTCTGTTAATCAGCATAACTATTGCCAGCTTCCATATAGAACCTGATAATCCGGTATAAGCATTTTTGTATAAGTTTAGGATGCGCTTCAATTAATCATTCATCATTTGTTTGCAAATGAAAACAAATTGAAGCTACTATCAGAATTCATTATTTGGACTAAGGGGAAACGTAAGAAAATTTGTTATGATAGCGATGCTTTTTGGTACTACAGTTAACCATACATTTTATGTAAAATGAAATATAATGCTTCGCTTCTCTCTCAAACGAAATGCGAAGTTTTATTTGACTGTCAAAAGCATGGTTTATTGAAAATAGTTAAATTTGTGAAATCATTTTACTCACTCGCAAAACTAAAAGCTATGTTACCTATCGATTTTTCTATTGACCTTCACACTCATCCTGCTTACAAACCTTTTGGCAAATCTTTTGGAGGAACAAACCCCGGAGCACAAAGCAGCCGCAGTAGGGATAAAAATAATTTATACTACTATGATCCCCCTTCACTGTCGGACAAATTAATTAATTATTTAGGAGGTCTTACAAAATTTTCACAAGCTAATCTTACTGCAGCTATTTATGGAAAACTTTGGGTTATGGCTGTAAGTGTGGGCAGTATAGAAAAAGGGTTTTTTGATAATAAACTCGGTACTTCACTTTTTAGCGACCTTATTGGAGATTTTGCCTCGGGCATTGGTAAAGATAGAATCAATGTTATTCAAAACATAGATGATTATTGGCAGGATTTACAACAGGAGCTTTCTTTTTGGGGAACCTTGAATGAGCAAATCATACAAATTGATGGTAAAAAATATACCTACAAATGGGTCAACAATTTCAGTGCATTAGAGCAAGTTATGCTACGCAATGCTGATAAAATCAATAACAACCTATCGAATGAACCATTGGTCATTGCTTTAATACCAACCATTGAGGGCATGCATTTTCTAAACACTGGCCTTGGCAAACCAATCAATGAACCGGAAGTGCTAAACCATGCACATGCCCTAAAAACAATGACACCTACTCCGTGGTTTGTATCACTAACACATCACTTTAACAATCAAATATGTGGACATAGTAAAAGCTTGAAAGGAATAATGGCCAAGTGTTTAGATCAGTCTGCAGGGCTTAATACTGGATTTACCAATTTGGGCTTGAAGGTTTTGGATATTTTGTTGGATAACACTGGTGGGCAGCATAGAATTTTAATTGACATCAAACATTTGAGTCCATTGGGTAGAAAGGAATATTTTGATTTATTGCAAACAAAATACCTTGGGGTGCCCATTATCATCAGTCATGGGGTATGTAATGGATTGCCCACTCATGGGGCAAATTTTTCGCTGTACCCGGATTTGGGTGCTGATTTTGAGAAAGGCGAAATCAATTTTTATGATGATGAAATCATACTCATGGCAAAGTCTGGTGGCATTATGGGCTTACAATTAGATGAGCGGCGTATTGCCAATGAAGAAAAATTAAAACGCACAAAACATTCTGCTTTTAGAAATAAAATCATGCATTATCGAAGTGAATTACTGTGGAATCAAATACAATACATAGGTGAACTTTTAGATAAAAATGGGTTGTATGCATGGGGAAATATTGCTATAGGTAGTGATTATGATGGCATAGTAGACCCTATCAATAGTTTTTGGACTGCAGAGCAATACCCAGATCTCAAATCATTTGTAGAGCGATATGCATATACTTATTTCAAAGAAAAATCGCATCGGTTAAAAAATAGTTTCAATAAAATTGAAGCTGATGAGTTAGTGCAAAATATATTTCAAAACAATGCATGGCGATTTTTTCAGCAATGGTTTTGATTGGATTAAAAATCATTTGCAGGCCAAGGGTAGGTGTAAAAAGCAAGATTTCAATACACGCTGAAGCCAAAACAGGGATAGATTGTTGTTAAAAATGGGCATTATAAAAAATTAGGGTGTCGTATAAGATTTTTTTTCAAAAAGACCATAAAATTCCATGATTTTATTTTTCAACAGGCTATTTTGTATTCCTGTTTCTATTACCTTTGCCGCCCTATGTTTTTGAGTGCAGGTGTAGTTGTTTCTTTAGTAGAAAATTCTTAGTGCTTTCAAATATTCATTTTCAGATTTTCTGAAGATGTTTTTTTATTTATTAAGAGATACAACAATTTCCACTCGCTAAAAAAGGAAATACAGATATGGCAACAGTAAAAAAAGAGAACAAACCAAAGTCGAATTTTTCGTCCATAACCATTGGCCTTGCTTCTCCAGATAGCATTCTGGAGCGCAGTTTTGGAGAAGTACTAAAACCTGAAACAATTAATTACAGAACCTACAAGCCTGAGCGTGATGGTTTGTTTTGTGAACGCATTTTTGGTCCGGTAAAGGATTATGAATGTGCCTGCGGTAAATACAAACGCATTAGATACAAAGGTATTGTATGTGACCGTTGTGGTGTGGAAGTTACCGAGAAGAAAGTACGTAGGGATCGTATGGGACATATCAAATTGGTAGTTCCTGTAGTACATATATGGTATTTTAAGAGTTTGCCGAATAAGATTGCTTATTTGTTGGGAATGAGCTCCAAAAAATTGGAGAGCATTATTTACTATGAGCGTTTTGCAGTTATACAACCTGGTATTAGAGAGGACAGGGGTTTGAAAGTGGCGGACTTGCTGAGCGAAGAAGAATACCTGGATATCATGGATAATTTGCCGAAAGAAAATCAATATCTTTCTGATGATGATCCACAAAAGTTCATTGCTAAAATGGGTGCTGAGGCTGTGCATGATTTGCTGGCCCGTACTCAATTGGATGAATTGAGCTACACACTTAGAAATGCAGCTGCCAACGAAACTTCTCAACAAAGAAAAGCGGATGCTCTAAAGCGTTTGAGTGTTGTTGAAGCCCTTCGGGATTCAGGAGCACGTATTAATAATAGGGCTGAATGGATGGTTATGCAGTACATACCTGTAATACCTCCAGAACTTCGTCCATTAGTGCCATTGGATGGTGGTAGATTTGCGTCTTCAGATTTGAATGATTTATACCGTCGTGTTATTATCCGTAACAACCGTTTAAAGCGTTTGTTAGAAATTAAAGCTCCTGAAGTAATCTTACGTAATGAAAAGCGTATGTTAC
>ERZ650309.170-NODE-170-length-32609-cov-5.606193_pt1 | contig 32609 bp, 29 predicted proteins | sample MGYA00376245_ERZ650309 | MGnify/ENA primary metagenome ERZ650309 (study PRJEB26733, sample SAMN07839294) | wastewater metagenome | biome: urban; feature: wastewater treatment plant; material: waste water | place: USA: North Carolina | collected 2016-04-26 ... | reverse complement strand
CACGACGGCCTGGTGCGCGACATTCTTGAGGATCATCGTCTTGCCGACACCGTTGGGCCCTATGAGGACGGCGTTGTGCCCTGTCTTCAGGAACGAGAACGTGAAGAGCTCGTCGATCGCTTCACGGTCCACCTTCTTGGGCCAGGACCAATCGAACTCCGACATGGGTTTGAACGCCGACACGCGCGCATTCTTGAGCCGACGCTCCATGCTGCGCTTCTGTCGCTCGCGCTCCTCGATCGCGAGGACCTCCGTGAGCCAGGGCTTCTCGGCGATCTGCTCCCAGCATGCGACGAGGCCGAACAGGCCCAGTGTCTTCAGTCGATCGCGGGTCTCGGCGGGGGTGAGTTGTGTCACGGGTCCTTGTCCTTCTTGATGTCGTCGTAGGTGGAGAGGGCATGCGGGGTGATCACCAAGCCGGCGTGCTCGGTCCGCGCGACCGGGATCGATACGGGAGGAGGAAGTCCCCGAGCCGCGCGGCTCCGGTCGAGGATCTGGCGTACGGCGCCGACGTGGACGGTGCCCTTCTCGAGCGCCTCGGCGAGCGCCGCCTCGAGATCGGTCGCGGACGTCGTGTCGAGGATCCGAAGAAGGGAAGCGGTGGCCGCACCGATGTTGTCGCCGCGCGCAGCGAGCAGGACGAGGAACTTCTTGGAGGAGCGCGCAGCTTTCGCGAGTCGGTCGATGCCGCGATGAGCTCGCGCACCTCGCTTCTCTTCGACGAGCTGCTCGATGTGCGCAGGATTCTCGATCTGCTGGCCGCGATCCCACGACCGAGGGTGCGTGGCGATGACGTCGAGCCCGTCGTGGATCTCGACGGTGGCGAGATCGGCGAACACGACGAGTGTCTTTTGCGTGTGATGGTGAGGGAGCGAGTAGTCGTTGAGATCGAACCGTGCGTACGGGGTCTTTCCGATCTCGACCTCGCAGCGCTCGAGCGCAGGAAACGGCGCGTCGGGGACGACGAGCAGCGCGCGGCGGTGGACCTGGCGCTCGCCTACGCCAAGGAGCGCCAGCAGTTCGGCAAGCCGATCGGCAGCTTCCAGGCCATCAAGCACATGTGCTCGGAGATGCTGCTGCGTTCACAGCAGATCGCGGTGGCCGCCAACGACGTCGCAGAAGCCGCAGGCGAAGGCGACGGCACGCAGTTGTCCATCGCCGCGGCCGTCGCTGCCGCAGCAGGCATCGATGCCGCGAAACTCAATGGCCGCGACTGCATTCAGGTGCTCGGTGGCATCGGGTTCACCTGGGAGCACGATGCCCACCTGTACCTGCGTCGCGCATATTCGATCGCGCAGATTCTTGGTGGCCGGGGGACATGGTTGCGGCGCGTTGCGGCGCTGACCCGCAGTGGCGTGCGCCGTCAGTTGGACGTCGACACGGGTGACGCGGAAGCGGGCCGGCCGGAAGTGGCTGCGGCCGTGGCGAAGATCGCTGCGCTGCCGGGTGAGCAGCAGCAGCCCGCACTGGCTGAAGCCGGTCTGATGGCACCGCACTGGCCCGCACCGTTCGGCCGCGCGGCCACGCCCGGCGAGCAGTTGGTGATCGATTCCGAGCTCAGCGCCGCCGGCGTTGTGCGCCCGGACATTTCGATCGGCTGGTGGGCCGCACCGACAATCCTGCAGGCCGGTACACCCGAGCAGATCGAGCGTTTCATCCCCGGCACCCTCACCGGCGAGGTGTTCTGGTGCCAGCTGTTCAGTGAGCCAGGTGCCGGTTCGGACCTTGCGGCATTGCGTACCAAGGCCGTTCGCGTCGACGGTGGTTGGCGACTGACGGGCCAGAAGGTGTGGAGTTCCAACGCGCACCGCGCCAACTGGGGTATCTGCCTGGCCCGTACGAACCCGGATGTGCCGAAGCACAAGGGCATCACGTACTTCGTCATCGACATGAGCTCGCCCGGTATCGACATTCGTCCGCTGCGCGAAATCACCGGCGAGGCACTGTTCAACGAAGTCTTCATGGATGACCTGTTCGTCCCGGACGACTGCGTCATCGGACCCGTCGACGGTGGCTGGCCGCTGGCCCGCACCACCCTGGCCAACGAGCGCGTCGCGATGGCCGCCGGCGGCGCACTGGACAAGGGCATGGAGCATCTGCTCGAGGTGATCGGCGACCGTGAGTTGGATGCCGCGGAAGCCGAACGCCTTGGCGCACTGATCATTGCGGCTCAAGTCGGGTCGCTGCTGGATCAGTTGATCGCGCAGATGGCAGTCGGTGGACACGATCCGGGGGCCCCGTCGAGCGTCCGCAAGCTGATCGGTGTGCGGTACCGGCAGGCGCTGGCCGAGCTCATCATGGATTCGTACGACGGCTCCGGTATCGAGGATTCGCCCGATGTGCGGTACTGGCTGAACAGCCGTTGTCTGTCGATCGCCGGTGGTACAGAACAGATTCTGTTGACCGTCGCCGGTGAGCGGCTGCTGGGTCTGCCGCGCTGAGGCGGTCGGGCAAGGTGCCGCCGCGACTAGGCCGGTGATCCGGTTCCGGCCGGCTCGTGATGCTTGTCATCGGCAGGCAGCGCATGGTCGACCATCGCCTCCTCGTCGAACGGGTTGCGGCCGTCGAGTGTGGCGTTCATGACGGCCACGTCCAGCGTCTTGGTCCAGGCCCCGACCAGTACGGTCGCGACTGCGTTGCCCGAGAAGTTGGTGACGGCACGGGCTTCGGACATGAATCGGTCGATGCCGACGATCAGGCCGATGCCGTCGAGCAGTTCCGGGCGGTGACTCTGTAGACCGCCCGCGAGGGTGGCCAGGCCCGCACCGCTGACACCGGCCGCACCTTTGGATGCGATGACCATGAACACCAGCAGCGACAGTTGCTCGGTCATGGAAAGGGGGTCGCCCATGGCGTCGGCGATGAACAGCGAGGCCATGGTCAGGTAGATCGCGGTGCCGTCCAGGTTGAACGAATATCCGGTCGGCACAACGATTCCCACGGTCGCGGGCTGTACGCCGGCGTGTTCCAGCTTGGCGATCAGCCGCGGCAGCGCCGATTCCGACGACGAGGTTGCGAAGATCAGCAGGTACTCACGAGCCAGGTACCGCACCAGTTTGAAGATCGAAATGCCCGCGGTGAATCGAAGGATCGATCCCAGCACGACGAACACGAACAGCGCACAGGTCAGATAGAAGGCGCCCATCAGCACCGCCAGCTGGATGACCGCGTCGAAACCGGTGTCGCCCACCACTTTTGCGATGGCGCCGAACGCGCCGAGCGGGGCCAACCACAGGATGCCGGCCAGGATGCGGAACACCAGCTTCTGCACCGAGGCAATGCCACGCAGGATGCCTTCACCGGAGGGACCCATGGCCTGCAGGCCGAACCCGACCAGCAATGCCACGAACAGTGTCTGAAGCACGTTGGCCTCGGTCAGCGAGCTCAGCAATGAGTTCGGGATGATGTGCTGGATGAAGTCCATGGCACCGCCGGCGGCGTGGGCCTTCTCTGCGAACTTCGCTCCCGCCCCGGGGTCGGCAGCCAGGTGCAGTCCGGCGCCAGGTTTGATCAGGTTGCCCACCACCAGACCGATGCCCAGCGCCACCGTCGACATCGCGAGGAAGTAACCCAGGGCCAGGCCGCCGATCCTGCCGACGGACGCGGCTTTGCGGACCGAGCCGATGCCCAAGACGATCGTGCAGAAGATCACGGGGCTGATCATCATCTTGATCAGGCTGACGAACATGGTGCCGAGTACCCCGAGTTTCGATGCGACCCCGGGCGCCGCCAGGCCGACGACGATGCCGACCACTACCGCGACGATGACCCCGAGGTAGAGCCAATGTGTGCGCTCGCGCCGCTTGGGCATCGGGATGTCGGTGGTGTGCGGGCTGACTTCCGTCGGATGCGGGGCTCTGATCGATCGGCGGAAATTCATGGTGCGGCTCCTTGCGTCCGGCATGTCACGGCGGGAATGGTTGAAATGCTCGGGTGTGGCGTGATGCGAGTCACTAATAAGTTCATATTGTTCACGGAAGGCGGTGCAAGGGGTGCAGTTCAGGGGGCGGAGCGCGGCGAGGAGCGTGGCGCGTGAACTCTTCGGCTGGCAGCTGGTGCTGCTGTTGTTGCTGATTCTGGGTGCCGCCGCGTTCGCGATTGTCGATGCACGACGTACCGCGGACGAACTCACCCGCGAAAAGGTCCTTGCGGTCACCGAATCCGTCGCGAAGATGAACTCGACGGCCCAGGGGATCGCTTCGCCGAACCCGACGGCCCTGTTGCAGCCGCAGACCGAGGCCATCCGTGCTGCCACAGGCGTCGATTTCGTCGTCGTGATGGCCCCGGACCGTACTCGGTTCACCCACACCGACGTCAGCCGGATCGGTGGCCAGTTCACCGGCAGCATCGACCGCGCGCTCAAGGGAGACACTTTCACCGAGACGTATGCGGGCACGCTGGGCCCCTCGATCCGGGCGGTGGCTCCGGTGCGCGACACCGATGGGCGGATCGTCGGCCTGGTCTCGGCGGGCGTGACACGCGAGAAAATCTGGCGAAGTGTGCTCGCGACGGTTCCTGCGATCGCCGCGGCGGTTGCAATTGCGTTGGTGCTGGCCTTGATCGGCTCGGTGGTGCTGGAACGGCGGCTGCGCCGACGCACCCTGGGTTTGTCTTTTCCCGACCTGAAGTCGATCTACGAACAGCGCGAAGCCGTCCTGCATGCCATCGGGGAGGGTCTGCTGGTGTTCGACAACAGCGGCAGGATCGAGGTGGTGAACGACGAAGCGCGGCGGCTACTTTCGCTGCCCGAAGGGGCGCTCACCCGGGCACAGCTACCGGGCTCTCTGCGGAACGCCGGCGACGGCGTGCTCACCGACGAAACGCATGTCACCCAGGACCGGGTGTTGCTGGTCAATCAGCAACCGGTGCGCTGGGACCAGCGGAGTATCGGCACCGTCATGACCGTGCGGGATCGTACTGAATTGCAACGGGTTTCGGGTGAATTGAGCTCGGTGACACAGTTCGCCGAAACGTTGCGGTCCAGGGCACACGAGGCAGACAACCGGCTGCATGCCGTGATCACCATGGTCGAGCTCGGCCACGCTGACGACGCCGTGCGATTCGCCACTGCGGAACTTGCGGTATCGCAACAACTTATCGACCGGCTGATGTCGACGGTGGCGGAACCGGCACTGGCGGCACTGCTGCTCGGCAAGGTCAGTCAGGCCCGTGACCGCGGGGTGGAGCTCTCCGTTACCGAGGAGTCCCTGCTCGACGATCCGGCCGGGCTCATGTTGAACCAGGGCGAATTGATCACGCTGGTAGGCAATCTCGTCGACAACGCCATCGATGCAGCCAGTTCCGATGTGTCCGGTTGGGTGGAGGTGACGGTGCGGGGCGAACCGGAAGGACTCACCGTCGTCGTCGCCGACAGTGGTTCGGGCATGTCGGCCGGCGCATTCGAACAGGCCCGTACGCGCGGTTATTCGACCAAGGGTGATTCACGTGGGCTGGGATTGGCATTGGTGTGGCAGGTGGTCGCATCGCACGGCGGCACGATCACCTCGGAGAACACCTACGGATCGGTGATCACCGCCGTCCTGCCGGCGGGCAGGACGGCAGCGCTGCAAGATCGACCGCGATGATCCGGGTGCTCATCGTCGACGACGAACCGCGGATCGCGCAGGCTCATCGCCAGTACGTAGACCGAATAGCGGGATTCGTCGTTCACGATGTCGTCCATACGGGGAACGCCGCGGTGCGTGCGGTGGCTGCCGCATCCGCCGGCGGTACCCCGGTCGAACTGGTACTGCTGGACATCGGGCTCCCCGACGCCAGCGGAATCGATGTGGCTTCGGCGTTGGGCGGGATTCGCCCGGCGCCCGACATCATCGCGATCAGCTCGGAACGCGATCTGGCCGTGGTGCGTTCGGCCGTTGCCCATGGAATCGCGATGTACTTGCTCAAGCCGTTCACCTTTGCGGCGTTCCGGGACAAGATGGAGCGTTATCGGCAGTACCGTGACGCACTGAACGCAGGCGGCCGGGCGGCGAGCCAGCACGAGATCGACCGGGTGATGAACGCACTACGTTCCGCCGGCCAGCGGGCGTCTGCGCCCAAGGGCGTCTCGACCGACACCCTGGAGCTGGTGATCGGCGCATTGCGCGAGGCGCCGGGAGGACTCAATGCATCCGAAGCTGCTGAACGCCTTGGTATCTCGCGCGTGACGGCATGGCGATACCTCGAACGTGTTGCCGACGAGGGTGCGGTCCGCCGTGAGACGGAGTACGGCAAGGCCGGCCGGCCGCAGGTGCGCTATGTGCTGTCGTGAGTGGCCGCGCTCAGCGGCGCCGTAGGCGTGAACTGACGACGATCGCGTCCCGCAGCGCTACCTCCGCCTCCGACAGGCTGGAACGTCGGTGCAGGAGGACGAACTCAAGGTGCCCGAGGTTGGGTAGTCGGTTGTCACTGACGGGGTGAAGTCCCTGCGGCAGAACAGATTCCGAATGTGCGACGATGCCCATGCCGGCCAGTGCCGCAGCCCGTAGCCCCAGCAGGCTGTCGCTGACGCAGGCGATCCGCCAGGTGCGGTGTTCACGTTCGAGTTCACGTAATGCGACGTGCCGGGTCAGGCTCGGTGGTGGGTAGGTGACAATCGGTACCGGGTCGGGTATTTCAGTCAGGCCGGGCCGGCCGGCCCACACCAACCGGTCCCGCCACAACAGTTCGCCGTGTTGCTCACCGGGCAGGCGCTTGGCCACCATGAGGTCCAATTCGCCTGCGGCCATACGGGTTTTGAGGTTCTCGCTCAGGCCCACCACCAGTTCGAGGTCGACGCCCGGATATGCGCGCTGGAATTCGACGAGAACGTCCGAGAGCATCTGGCTGACGACGTCATCGGAAGCGCCGAGGCGGATGAGGCCGGTGACCTGTGACTCGGAGAAGTGCCGATCTGCCTGGGCGTGGGCGTCGAGGATGTTGTGCGCGAAGCCGACCATCGCGGCGCCGTCGGCGGTCAACGCGAGGTTGCGCGTGTCGCGGCGGAACAGTTCGCGGCCGACGGCCTGTTCCAGTCGCGCGATGTGACCACTGATCGTCGACTGCCGTAGGCCCAGTATCCGCCCAGCAGCCGTGAATCCGCCCGCGCGCTCGACGGCGAGGAAAGTGCGCAGCAGCTCGGGGTCCAACACATTCATCACAATATCCGTTTATAGATATCGGATGTATCGCCTTTCGTTATATATGGCAGTAGCAGTACGTTTGTCCGGTGAACCTGCTCGCCAAACTGCGAATCGACAGCTTTCTGCTCGGACTGCTGGCGGCGATGGCACTCGGCGTGGTGATCCCCGCCCGAGGTGAGGCGGCCGGCGTCCTGGAATGGGCCACCAAGATTGCGATTGCCGTGCTGTTCCTGCTTTACGGTACCCGATTGGAGCCGCGAGAGGCGCTCGACGGCCTGAAGCATTGGCGGCTGCACACCACTGTGCTGGCCGCGACCTACGTGTTGTTCCCGTTGCTGGGCCTCGCGATGAAGGTGCTCGTGCCGTCGGTCCTGACGAGTGATCTGTACATCGGCATGTTGTATCTGTGCCTGCTGCCGTCGACCGTGCAGTCGTCGATCGCCTTCACCTCGATCGCGCGCGGCAACGTAGGCGCGGCGGTGGTGAGCGCGTCGGCGTCAAACCTGCTGGGCATCTTCGTCACTCCGCTGTTGGTCACGTTGCTCATGCAAACCGCGGGTGGCGCAACGGTTTCCGTGAAGTCCGTGCTGGAGATCGTCGGGCAGCTGTTGTTGCCGTTCATGGCCGGCCAACTGTTGCGCTCCAAGCTGCATCGACTGCTGTCCCACACGACGCTGACCAAAGTTGTCGACCGTGGATCGGTCTACCTGGTGGTGTACGCGGCCTTCAGCGCCGGCATGGCACAACACATCTGGACCGGTATCGAGGTTCGAGACATCGTGGCCGTCGTCGCGGTCAGTGTGCTGCTGCTGGCTGTGGTGCTGGGCGTCACGGCGGGTGCCGCGCGGGCGTTCGGCTTCGACCGCGCCGACCGCATCGTGATCATCTTCTGCGGGTCGAAGAAGAGTCTGGCGACCGGACTACCGATGGCCACGGTGTTGTTCGCCGGGCACCCGGTGGGCCTGATCGTGTTGCCGCTGATGATCTTCCACCAGATTCAGCTCATCACCTGCGCGTGGCTGGCGGGACGTTGGGGACGTCAGGCGGAACTCGCTGAACGTGCAGAAGATCGCGAACGACTACCCGCTGGGTGCGCGGATTAGAAGTGCGTTGTGGCACACGCCGACGGCGTGGTCAGGTTCACCCCGGGATAGGTCACCTGGATGTCCGAGCACACGATGAAATTCGACTGGGTGCGCGGCTGACCGGTCGCGACATCGAGCGGTTGCGAGGTGCCGTCGACCTGGAATTCCTCGAACGATCCGCCGCCGTTGAAGGTGACCGACAGCAGCGCGCTGTTCTCGCTCTTGAGCTGACGGGAGTTCACCGGGCCGTTCCACGAGCCACGGTTGATCGCCGGGCTCCCGGACGGCGCACTGTACGAAACATCTTGGTACACAAGACGATCCGAACTGCGAATGGTGATGTTCTGCCGGGCCCAGGTGCCCGGGGGCAGCGGGACGGGACCGTCGGGCGTCACCAGGTTGGTGGCGGTGTTGAAGGTGCATGTCGTTCCGGCGCAGTTCGCGGTGACGTGCATCTGGATCTTGGTACCGGCGTCGACAGGGATGAACGAGTCGGCCGAGTTGACCGCCGCGGCAGCCGTTGTGGGGGACATCAACGCGGCGGCGGTCAGTACGCCTGCCGCACCCATTGCGGTAAGCCGGCTTGCAGTCGCTTTCACAGACAAAAGGTATCCGTTCGCTATTCGTCGTAGGTGACTTCGACGGAATCTGTCTTCGGCCTCGCCTGGCAACCGAGGATCAGGCCCTCTTCCAGATCGGAGGGCTCCAGTACGTCGTTGATCTCCATCTCCACGTCACCGCTGCGCATCAGCACCGCGCACGCCCCGCAGTGCCCTTCGCGGCACGAGAACGGTGCATCCAGACCCTTGTCGAGCAACACGTCGAGCAGCACGGCCTTGCGGGGCCAACGCAGCTCGTGCGTCTCGCCGTCCAGGGTGACGATCGCGGTTGCCGGGCCTTCATCACTGTCATCCTCAGCGATCACCACCGCGGCGAACGGGTCGGAGTCCAGTGACTGGAACACCTCGATGTGGATCTTCTCCTTGGCCATGCCGACCGTCTTGAGCGCCTTCTCGGCCGCGGCCATGAACGGTCCGGGCCCGCAGATGAAGGCCTCGCGCTGCGCGAACGGCTCGACCAGCGTTGCGAGCACCGTCGCGTTGGGCAGGCCCTGAACGGACTCCAGCCAGTGCACGACGGTCAGCCGGTCCGGGTACTGCGCGGCCAGTTCACGCAGCGTGGCTGCGAAGATCACCGACTTCTCGTCGCGGTTGGCGTAGACCAGCGTGACCTTGCCGGTGCCCTGCGACAGTGCGGACTTGCAGATCGCCATCATCGGGGTGATGCCACTGCCCGCGCCCAACAGCAGGAAATCGGTGTCGAGGTTCTTGGGAACGAACGTGCCGGACGGTGCCAGGACGTGCATGCGCATGCCGGCGTGGGCGTTGTCGCACAGCCAGTTGGATGCGTAGCCGTCGACGGTGCGCTTGATGGTCACTGTCAGCGCGTCGTCGGTGAACGGCGACGTGCACAGCGAGTAGCAGCGGGCCACCGAGCCCGTGCGGTCGCTCGGGATTCGGAGCGTCAGGAACTGACCGGGGGAGTACTTCAGCCGATCGGGCGGGATGCTGCCGTCGTCGGGCGCCTTGAACACCAGTGACTTTGCATCGGCGGTCTCGGCGATGACGTCAGCCACCACGAGTTCCAGCACGTGGCTGCCCAGCGGCTCGTCGATCACAACTAACACCCTTCTTCTTGGCGGGCCTGAAACACTAACTAGAACAGGTTACAAAAACATGCTTTGCCTGGTCTACCTGCTGCAGCATTAGGCTGCTCGACACAAATCGTAACGTGTTCTAATCTCTGTCTAGACGACCACTTCTGGGAGGCAATCCGTGACGTCCATTGAACAACGCGACGTGCAGGCCGTGCTGGCCGGTATCGACGACCTGCTGCCGAAGCTGCGCGAGCGAGCCCAGGAAACCGAGGACCTGCGCCAGGTTCCGCGGCAGACCATCGACGAGCTCAATGAAATCGGCTTCTTCAAGCTGCTTCAGCCCGAGCAGTGGGGCGGCCTGCAGTGCGATCCGACGGTGTTCTACGAAGCGGTCCGCCGCCTCGCCAGCGCATGTGGATCCACCGGCTGGATCAGCTCCATCATCGGCGTGCACAACTGGCACCTGGCGCTGTTCGACCAGCGCGCGCAGGAAGACGTCTGGGGCGAGGACTCGTCGGTCCGCATCTCCTCGTCGTACGCCCCGATGGGTGCGGGTGTCGTGACCGAGACCGGCGACGGCTACATCGTCAACGGCGCCTGGAACTGGTCCTCCGGCTCGGAGCACGCCACGTGGGCGTTCCTCGGCGGCCCGGTGATCAAGGACGGTCGCCCGGTGGACTTCGGTAGCTTCCTGGTCCCGCGGACCGAGTACACCATCGACGACGTCTGGCACGTGGTCGGTCTGCGCGGCACCGGCTCGAACACGATCGTCGTCAAGGACGTGTTCGTGCCCAAGCACCGCTTCCTGTCCTACAAGGCCATGAACGACGGCACCGCCGGCGGTTATGAGACCAACACCGCACCGGTCTACAAGATGCCGTGGGGCACAGTGCATCCCACGACCATCTCGGCTCCGATCGTCGGTATGGCCTACGGCGCCTACGAGGCACACGTCGAGCACCAGGGCAAGCGCGTCCGCGCGGCGTTCGCCGGTGAGAAGTCCAAGGACGACCCGTTCGCCAAGGTCCGCATCGCCGAAGCTGCCAGCGACATCGACGCCGCATGGCGCCAGCTGGTCGGCAACGTCAACGACGAGTACCAGTTGTTGTTGGCGGGCAAGGAGATTCCGTTCGAGTTGCGTGCTCGCGCCCGTCGCGACCAGGTGCGTGCCACCGGCCGGGCGATCGCTTCGATCGACCGTCTCTTCGAGGCTGCCGGTGCCACTGCGTTGGCGAATGGCACTCCGCTGCAACGCTTCTGGCGTGACGCTCACGCCGGTCGGGTGCACGCTGCCAACGAGCCCGAGCGCGCCTACCTGATCTTCGGTAACGAGGCCTTCGGTCTGCCGCCCGCCGACACGATGGTCTGATGACTGCGACCCAAGAGATCACCTTCGAGTCGACGTCGCGCTTCGCGCAAGTGCGCGCCGACATGAAACTGCACTACCACGAAGCCGGCGACCCGGCCGCCGAAACCATCGTGCTGCTGCACGGCGGCGGCCCGGGTGCGTCGAGTTGGTCGAACTTCTCGAAAAACATTGCGGTACTTGCCGAGAAGTTCCATGTGCTGGCTGTCGACCAACCCGGCTACGGGCACTCGGATAAGCACACCGAGCACGAGCAGTACAACCGGTACAGCGCCACCGCGCTGCTGAACCTGTTCGATCACCTCGGCATCGAACGTGCTGCGCTGGTGGGCAATTCGCTCGGCGGCGGTACCGCGGTGCGGTTCGCTCTGGACAACCCGAAGCGGGCCGGCAGGCTGGTGTTGATGGGCCCTGGCGGCCTGAGCGTCAACCTGTTCGCCCCGGACCCGACCGAGGGTGTCAAGCTGCTCGGCAAGTTCTCCTACCAGCCGACGCGGGAGAACCTTGAGGCCTTCCTGCGCATCATGGTGTTCGATCAGAGTCTGGTCACGCCCGAACTGATCGACGAGCGCTTCGCCATCGCCAGCACCCCCGAGTCGCTGGCCGCTACCCGGGCGATGGGTAAATCCTTCGCCGGGGCGGACTTTGAGCTCGGCATGATGTGGCGCGAGGTCTACAAGCTGCGCCAGCCCGTGCTGTTGATCTGGGGCCGCGAAGACCGGGTCAACCCGCTCGACGGAGCATTGGTGGCACTCAAGCAGATTCCGCGAGTGCAGCTGCACGTGTTCGGTCAGTGCGGGCACTGGGCCCAGCTGGAGAAGTTCGACGAGTTCAACAAACTCACCATTGATTTCCTCGGTGGCTGAGGGAGCCACGGTGTTCAAGGGAGACAAGCGATGACGACGATCAAGGCGCTCGGCTACATGCGCATCGAAGCCACGGATGTGGCCGCATGGCGTGAGTTCGGTCTGAAGGTGCTCGGCATGGTGGAGGGCGAGGGCTCGACGGAGGGCGCGCTCTATCTGAGGATGGACGATTTCGCCGCGCGTCTGGTCATCGTGCCCGGTGAGAAGGACCGGCTCCTGATCTCGGGCTGGGAGGTCGCCGATGCACCGGCACTTCAGCGCCTGCGGGAGACCCTGGCCAAGGCCGGCGTCGAGTTCGTCGAAGGTACCCGCGAGGAGAAATCTGAGCGGCGCGTCGAGGGATTGATCCGGTTCACCGATCCGGCAGGCAACGTCCTGGAAGCATTCCACGGTGCGCAGTACCTCGGTCGCCGTTTCGTCAGCCCCTACGGCCACAAGTTCGTCACTGCCGAACAGGGCCTGGGCCATGTCGTGCTCACCTGCAACGACGATGCCGCGGCGCAGGCGTTCTACCAGGATGTGCTGGGCTTCCGGCTGCGGGATTCGATGCGGCTGCCTCCGCAGATCGCGGGCCGTCCGGCCGATGGTGACCCGGTGTGGCTGCGCTTCTACGGCTGCAACCCGCGCCACCACGCGCTGGCGTTCATGCCGATGCCCAACCCCACCGGCATCGTGCACCTGATGGTCGAGGTCGAGAACTCCGACGACGTGGGCCTGTGCCTGGACCGCGCGGCGCGCAAGAAGGTCAAGATGTCGGCCACCCTCGGTCGGCACATCAACGACAAGATGTTGTCCTTCTACATGAAGACCCCGGGTGGGTTCGACATGGAATTCGGTTGTGAGGGACTCGAAGTCGAAGACGAGAGCTGGATCGCCCGCGAGAGCGTCGGCATCAGTCTCTGGGGCCACGACTTCAGCGTCGGGTTCAAGTAGACATGTCGACTGCACAGATCGACCCCCGCACATTCCGAAATGTGCTGGGGCAGTTCTGTACTGGCATCACCGTCATCACCACGGTGCATGACGGTGTGCCGATCGGTTTCGCCTGCCAGTCGTTCGCAGCCCTGTCGCTCGATCCGCCGTTGGTGCTGTTCTGCCCGACCAAGCAGTCGCGCGCGTGGAAGGCCATCGAGACCAGCGGCAAGTTCTGCGTCAACATGCTGCACGAGAACCAGCAGCACGTTTCGGCGCAGTTCGGTTCCCGCGCCGAGGACAAGTTCGCTGGAATTGATTGGCGCCCATCAGAACTCGGGTCGCCGGTGATCGACGGTGTGCTCGCCCACATCGATTGCACGGTGCATTCCGTGCATGACGGCGGCGACCACTTCGTGGTTTTCGGTGCGGTGCAATCGATGTCGGAACCGCATGCCATCAAGCCCCGCCCGCTGCTGTTCTACCGCGGCGAGTACACCGGCATCGAGCCGGACAAGAACACCCCGGCGCAATGGCGCGACGATCTCGACGCGTTCTTGACCACGACCACCGAGGACACCTGGCTCTAGCGGTGTTACGGACCGACGGTCAGTCCGTGCTTGATCAGCGCGGTTTGGACCGGGTTGCCGATGTAGGCCTCACTCGCAGAAATTAATTCAACATAGAATTGAAACTGAGCCCACGGTAAACCGGCTACCCCTTGGCGGCGCGCTTGCGGCGGGTTGGTTCCGGCGCCGGGCTCAGGCCGGCTCGCACGATGCTCTGCGCATTCGCGACCACGGTGTCGATCGAGGTGCGGCGCGGATTCCACCACTCCGCAGCCCAGTTCAGGGCGCCGAGCACCAGGGCGAGGGCTACGCGGGTATCGAGTTCCGGCCGGATCTGACCTTCCGCGGCGGCATTGGTGAACAGTCGCAGCCAGATTCGGTTGTACGCCGCGGTTTCCTTCTCCTGGCGGGTGCGCAGGTGCTCGGGTACCTGCCCCGAGTTGCGAATGGAAGCTGTTGCGTAGTCGGACAGTTCGAGTTCGTGCCGAAGGTGCGCTTCGACAGCGGCCAGGATCCGGTCGATGGGTTCGGTGCCGTCGGGCAGCTTGTCCAGCTCTTCCTGCAGATGCCGGCGCATATCGCCGATACCCGCGAACATGACTTCTTCGATGAGGTCTTCGCGGGACGGGAAGTAGTAGTAGATCGCGGGCGCTTGCAACTCGGCGTGTTTGGCGACGTCGGTGAGTCGGGTCCCCGCATAGCCCTTGACGCTCAGGACGTGCGCTGCCGCATCGAGAATGCGTGCGCGGGTGCGCTGAGATTTCGTGTCAGCGTCGTCGGCTGTACGGGTGGTACGGCTGTTCCTGGCCATTGTCCGATGATATGGGGGACGTGTCAGATGCCGCCGCGGGACACCAACTGTGCGGCAATGACGTTACGTTGGATTTCGTTGGTGCCTTCCCCGACGATCATCAACGGAGCATCGCGGAAGTAGCGTTCCACATCGTACTCGGTGGAATACCCGTAGCCGCCGTGGATGCGGACGGCGTTCAGGGCGATCTCCATCGCCACCTCGGAAGCGAACAGCTTGGCCATGCCCGCTTCCATGTCGCATCGGTCGCCGCTGTCGTATTTCTCTGCGGCATACCAGGTGAGCTGGCGGGCGGCGGTCAGCTTGGTGGCCATGTCCGCCAGATAGTTGCCGATCGACTGGTGCTTCCAGATGGGTTGGCCGAAACTCTCGCGGTCCTGGGCGTAGGCCAGCGAGTCCTCCAGCGCGGCGCTGGCCACACCCAGCGCCCGCGATGCCACCTGGATGCGGCCGGTCTCCAGACCTTTCATCATCTGCGCGAAACCTTTGCCCGCGATGCCGCCGAGGATGGCAGTGGCGGGGATGCGGTAGTTGTCGAAGGCCAGCTCACACGACTCGACGCCCTTGTAGCCCAGTTTGGGCAGGTCCCGGGAAACCGTCAGCCCCGGGCCGTGTTCGACGAGCACGATGGAGATGCCCTTGTGCTTCGGCGATGCCGATGGGTCGGTCTTGCACAGCAGCGCAATCAGATCCGAGCGCCGAGCATTGGAGATCCAGGTCTTGGCCCCGGTGATCAGCAGGTCGTCCCCGTCGGCTTTGGCGACGGTCGTCATGGCCTGCAGATCCGATCCGCCACCGGGTTCGGTCAGTGCCATCGTCGCCCGCACGGCGCCCGTGGCCATCCGGGGTAGGTATCTCTGCTTCTGCTCCTCGGTGCCGAACAGCGTCAGCAGCTTGGCGACGACGGTATGTCCGCCCATGGCGCCCGCCAGGCTCATCCAGCCCCGCGCCAACTCCTGGGTGACCTGGGCATAGCAGGGCATGGATACCGGGGTGCCGCCGTAGGTCTCGGGCACTGCCAGCCCGAAGATGCCGATCTGCTTCATCTGCTCGATCCAGCGTTCCGGATAGGCATTCGCATGCTCGACTTCCTGAACGGACGGTTTGACCTCACGATCGACAAACTCCCGTACCGTCTGGATCAGGAAGAACTCTTCAGCGCTGAGCGTGGCCATGCGGACAGCATAGTCGAAAATCTATTTCATATTAAAATCTTGAGCTGGTGCCGATGTCGGCGACCTCAGATGTTGCCGTCGCTGCACCCTGGCTCTCCGTACCACCGCAACTTCCGATACGAACGCTACAACTTCCGGTATGAACTAGGCACGGGAATGCGTGATCAATGCCGTGAGGGAGCCTGGTAGATGAGTGCGTCAGCAAGTCTGCGGCGAGTGGTGGTCGCCTCGATGGCCGGCACTGTCGTCGAGTGGTACGAGTTCTTCCTCTACGGCACCGCCGCCACGATCGTGTTCAGCAAGGTGTTCTTCGGACAGAGTGGCAGTGACCTCGACGCCATCTTCGCGGCGTTCCTGACCTACGCGGTGGGCTTCGTCGCGCGTCCCTTGGGTGGCGTGGTGTTCGGCCACTTCGGCGACAAATACGGTCGCAAGACCCTGTTGCAGTTCTCGTTGCTGCTCGTCGGTGCATCGACCTTTCTGATGGGTTGCCTGCCGACATTCGCCCAGATCGGTTACTGGGCACCGGTTTTGCTGGTGCTACTGCGCTTCCTCCAGGGCTTTGCGGTCGGTGGCGAGTGGGGCGGCGCGGTACTGCTGGTAGCCGAGCACAGTCCCGCAACCAGTCGTGGATTCTGGGCGAGTTGGCCGCAGGCCGGCGTGCCCGTGGGCAACATCCTGGCCACCGTGGTGCTGTTGATCCTGACCGCGACGATGCCCGACGCGGCGTTCCTGTCCTGGGGCTGGCGCGTCGCATTCTGGCTCTCGGCCGTGGTTGTGCTGGTCGGCTACTACGTGCGCACCAAGGTGACGGACGCCCCGATTTTCGTTGCGGCACAGGAAGAAGTAGAGGCGATCAAGGCGTCGTCGCTCAGCGTCGTCGAGGTACTGCGGTACTACCCCGGCAAGGTGCTCACAGCGATGGGCCTGCGGTTCGCCGAGAACATCATGTACTACCTGGTGGTCACCTTCTCGATCACGTATCTCAAAGTGCATGCGGGCGTGAGTACTTCGTCGATCCTGCGGTATCTGCTGGTCGCCCACGCCGTGCACCTGGTGGCCATCCCGTTGGTGGGGGTGCTTTCCGACCGGATCGGCCGACGGCCGGTCTACCTGATCGGGGTGTTGCTGACCGGAGTGTGGGGCTTCGTGGCCTTCCCGATGATGGATAGCAAGCAATATCCGATCATCATGACGGCCATCACCGCCGGTCTGGTGGCACATGCCTTCATGTACGCGCCGCAGCCTGCGTTGATGTCCGAGATGTTCCCGACCCGGATGCGCTATTCCGGTGTGTCCCTTGGCTATCAGGTGACCGCGATCTTCGCCGGTTCGCTGGCGCCGATCATCGCGGTGAAACTGCTCGAGGTGTACAAGTCGTCGGTGCCGATTGCGCTGTATCTGGCCGCCGCCTCGGCGGTCACCCTGGTGGCGCTGGCCTTCACCCGCGAGACGGTGGGTACCGACCTGGCCGACGTCGACTGCGCCGACGCGGCGCGCGTCTGACGCGGTCTCAGCGCGTGGTGATTCAGTCCTCGGAGTCCTGCGCGATCGCCGCCGCCCACAATCCGCGTCCCAGCTCCGAGAGGGTCAGCGTGAGCTTCTCGACCCGAGCGGGGATCGGCCCGCGGCTCGCGCGCTTGGACGCGTCCAGGACCATGCCCTCGGCGGTGAGGATCTCGTAGTCGACTTCCTGGGAGGGATCCTCGGGACCGGTCTCGACCAGACCGAGGTCGATCAGGTGACCGACATACTGGGGAACCATCTTCGGCAGCGCCACGTTTGCGGTCCGCCCGACCAGGCAGGCATTGAGCAGGACGGCCTGCCCGCGGCGGTTGTAGACGTTCACCAGCGGCGAGCTGCTGCCGTCGGACAGGGCACCGATGATCCGCGCCTCGTCGGCGACGAGTTGGTCGAGGAGGCGGTGGTAGAGCTCTTCTTGGCTTTCGCTGGTGCTCTGATCCAGTGCCCGGTCGAGCAGCTTGCCGAGCTTGGTGTTGAGCGACTCGGGCGCCGCCGGTTCAGGCGGGGCACTCGACGCCAGCTCCAGCGGAGCCGCGTTCTCGATCGCTTCGAGGCTGGTCTTGCCGAGCACGGCGAGTTGCTCGCCGCCCCAGAGGGCGAGCTTGAGGCCCGCGCTGGCAGCTCCCAGTGCGCGGTCGGCCACGCCGAACGGATCGAACCGGCGCGGGATCATCGGACGGCGCTTCGGTGTGCTCACGGCGAGCGCAAAATCACCGATGGGCGTGCTCAGCCGGAAGCCACGGCGTTCGCGGGGTTCGCGGTTGACCGGCTTATCGGTGGTCACATCCGGTTCCCCGGAGTTCGGCAACTCCTTCGACATCGTCGCTCGGTCCCTCCCGTGTGGCGCTGCCGGCGGTCTGCCGGTGCCGCGTCGTTATGGGGACCGTACCTGGTCGAATGCCGAAAAGATGCATGGTCCTCAGCGGGCGGATCCGCAGCGCTGGACCGTCAGCGATGCTCGGGCGGGAACTTTGCCAGCCACGGACCCAGCCTGCGCAGTGCTTCCTCGATATCCGACCGCGGACCGGCGAAGGACAACCGGACGAACGACCCACCGTGTTGTGTGTCGAAGTCCACACCGGGAGCGATCGCCAGGCCGGTCTCGGCCAGCAATCGAGCGCAGAATCCGAGGGAGTCCGTGGAGTAATCCGAGATGTCGGCGTATACGTAGAACGCCCCGTCGGCGGGGGCGAGTCTGCCCAGACCGACCTTTGCCAAACCGGTCAGCAGCAGTGCCCGGTTCTCAGCGTATTGGCGCACCAGAGCGTCAGCCTCGGCGATCGATTCCGGGGTGAATGCCGCGACAGCGGCGTACTGCGGCAGTGTGGGTGGACAGATGGAGAAGTTCCCGGTCAGGCAGTCGACGGCGCGGCGCAGGGGCTCAGGAACCAGCAGCCAGCCGAGTCGCCAGCCGGTCATGGCGAAGTACTTCGAAAAGCTGTTCACCACAATCGCGTTGCGCGAGGTCTCCCACGCGCAACTGGTCGCGGGGGCGTCGTCGTAGATCAGCCCGTGGTACAGCTCATCGCTGATCAACTGCACGCTGTTGTCGTCACACCAGGTGGCGATGGCGGCCAGATCCTCGGCGGGCAGCACGGTGCCTGTGGGGTTGTTGGGGCTGGCGATGATCAGACCCTTCACCGGCGGGTCCAGCTGCTCCAACATGGAAATGGTTGGGTGGAAACGGGTTTCGGGGCCGCACGGCACCTCGACGACCTCACAGCCCAAGGCCGACAGGATGTTTCGGTAGCAGGGGTAGCCCGGGCTGGCGACGGCGACGCGGTCGCCCACGTCGAAGCACGACAGGAACGCCAGCAGGAAGCCGCCGGTCGACCCGGTGGTGATGACGACGGCGTCCGGTTCCACCTCGACGCCGTACCGGTCGAGGTACGACTTGGCGATCGCCTCACGCAGCTCCGGAATGCCCAGCGCGACGGTGTATCCGAGGTTGTCGTTGGCCAGCGCGTCAGCGGCGGCGGCCCGGATGGGCGCCGGTGCCTGCGCGGCGGGCTGGCCCGCCGACAGGTTCACCAGGTCACCATGGCTGCGCTGGCGCTCGGCCGCGGCCAGCCACACGTCCATCACATAGAACGGTGGGATGCCCGCACGCAGCGCTACCGGATTGGTCATATCTCGAAGTTAAAGCAGGACGACGTCAGAGCAGAACTTCGGCTTCGAGGCGACGCAGGTGCTCCCGCGACGACCCGAGCAGCTGCGCACTGCCGTGCGCCCGCTTGAAGTAGAACTGGATGTCGCTCTCCCAGGTGATCGCGATACCGCCGTGCATCTGGATTGCTTCGGCTGCAACGGCATTGAAGGCCTCGGTCGCCATGAACCGGGCCAGCGACGCGTTGGTCGGGGTCGGGTCGGCGATGGCGTCGTTGACGATCGACCGGGCGGCGGAGATCTTCACGTACAGATCTGCCATCCGGTGCTTGAGCGCCTGGAAGCTGCCGATCGGGCGGCCGAACTGCACGCGGTCCTTGGTGTACGCGACGGTCAGGTCCAGGCAGCGGCTCGCGGCGCCGACCTGCTCGACGGCCATCAGGATGGCCGCGGTATCGGCCAGTCCCGGATCGGTGCCGAGGTTTTCGGTGGCACCGGCAGTGACGGCCGCGAGGCGACGGGTCGGATCCATGGCGGTCGCCGGGGTGGCCGTGACATCGGTCCAGCGGGTCAGCTCGCCGTCCTGCGCTGCGATGACGACATCGGCGATGTCGCCGTTGAGCACGTAACCGGCGTCGAAAACGACGGTGCCGATGGAGGTTCCCTCAGCGAGGCCCTCCAGCAGTTCCTCGTTGCCGACGGCCAGCAGGGCCAGTTCAGCGAGGGTGGTGCCGAGCAGGGGGGTGGGCACGAGGCCCTTGGCGAGCTCTTCGAGAACCACTGCGGCATCCGCCAATTCGCCGCCGGCGCCGCCGAGCTCTTCAGGAACGATCAGTGCCGCGGCACCGACCTGCTCGCACAGCAGCTGCCACAGGTTCTCGTCGTAGCCCTTCTCGGACTCGATGGCGGCCCGGACGGCCTCAGGGCCCGCATGCTTTTCGACCAGCGCTGCGACGGTGGCGCGCAGCATGTCCCGTTCTTCGCTCACTTGATGCCCTCCAAAACGCGGTTGCGGTGCCAGGTCGAATCGCCCCATGCCGACCGTAGTGCTTGCGTACGCAGCAGCAGCAGAGACAAGTCGTGTTCCTGGGTGAAGCCGATGGCGCCATGGGTCTGCAGCGACGAGCGTGCGGCCAGCAAGGCGGCCTCGTTCGCAGCGACCTTGGCCGCGCTCACATCGCGTGCAGTGGTGTCCGAACCGTCGGCGAGCGCCAGGGCGGCGCCGTAGACCAGCGGCCGGGCCAGCTCGACAGCGATGTGCACGTCGGCCAGCTTGTGCTTGATGGCCTGGTACGACCCGATGACCGTGCCGAACTGGGTGCGCTGCTTGGCATATTCGACGGACATGTCGAGCATGGCCTGGCCGGCGCCGACCAGCTGGGCTGCGGTGGCCAGTGCGCCGAACTCGAAAGCCTTTGCTGTGTCGGCTGATTGGGCCTCGCCGGTGGCGGTCACGTCGAACAGGTGCCGGGCCGGGTCGACGGACTGGTGCGCAGCCCCTGCCGTCGCGTCCTGCACCTGGCCGTCACCGGCGAGCAGGATCAGACCGGCGGTGTCGGCGTCGACTGCCCGCGGGGCCAGTGGCGGCAGGGCCACGGTCGCGATGAGCTCGCCCGACGCCAGCCCTTCGGAACGCTTATCTGATGCCAGCAGGACCGGGGCCACCGCGATGGACTCGGTGACCGGACCGGGCACGGCCCAGTAGCCCAGCCGCTCAAGGGCCACAACCAGATCCACCGGGTGTGCGCCGATGCCGTCGAACTCTTCGGGCACGTTCAGTGCGGTGACGCCCAGGTCGGCCAGGGTCGACCAGACCTTGCGGCCGGGAGCGGCATCGGCCGCCTTTTCCACCCCGCCCCACGCCCGAACGGCGGCGGGCACGTCTGCCGCACCCAGCGCGGCGTCGATGCTGGCAGCGAAATCGCGCTGCGATTCGTCCAATTCAAAGAACACGGCTCTGTTTCTCTCTTATTTGCGGGGCAGGCCCAGCAGGCGCTCGGCGATGATGTTGCGCTGAATTTCGTTGGTACCGGCATAGATCGGACCGCCCAGGGCGAACAGCAATCCTTCGGTCCAGTGGTCGTACAGCTCGGCGTCGGCACCGCGCAGATCCAACGCGGTCTGGTGCAGGGCGACGTCCAGCTCGGACCAGAACACCTTGGTCACCGAGGACTCGGCGCCCAGTTCGCCACCGCTGGCCAGTCGCGTGACAGTGCCGAAGGTGTGCAGGCGGTAGGCCTGGGCCTTGATCCAGGCGTCGGCGACGCGCTCGGCGTAGGCCGGGTTCTGGTCGACCTTCCATTGCGCGACAAGACGTTCGGCCGGGGCGACGAAGCGGGCCGGGCTGCGCAGCGACATGCCGCGCTCGTTGCTCGACGTGCTCATGGCGGCGGTCCAGCCGTTGTGCACCTGGCCGATGACGTCCTCGTCGGGGACGAACACGTCGTCGAGGAAGATCTCGCCGAAACCGGTCTCACCGCCCAGCTGAGCGATGGGGCGAACCGTGATGCCCTCGGCCTTCAGGTCGAACATGAAGTAGGTGAGGCCCTTGTGCCGCTGGGCTTCGGGGTCGGAGCGGAACAGGCCGAAGCCGCGTTCGCCGAACGGAGCGCGTGAGCTCCAGATCTTCTGGCCGTTGAGCTTCCACCCGCCGTCGACCTTGGTGGCCGTGGAACGAAGCGAGGCCAGGTCGCTGCCGGACTCGGGCTCGGACCAGGCCTGCGCCCAGATCTCTTCGCCGGAGGCCATTTTCGGCAGCACGCGCTGCATCTGCTCCTGGGTGCCGTGCGCGAACAGCGTCGGCGCGAGCATCGCGGTGCCGTTGGCGGAGGCCCGGCCGGGAGCGCCGGATTTGAAGTACTCCTCCTCGTACACAACCCACTGCAACATGGTGGCGTCGCGGCCGCCGTACTCCTTGGGCCAGGCAATCACCGACAGGCCGGCATCGAAGAGCACCTTGTCCCAAACACGGTGCTGCTCAAAGCCTTCGAGGGTGTCGTAGGACTTGGTGGGAAACTTGTCCCGGTTCGCGGCCAGGAAGTCGCGGACCTCAGCCCGGAATTCCTCGGTGGCGTCGTCGAATGTCAGATCCATCTACCGACTCATCTCTCCGTTTGTATTCCCCGTCGCTTCGCTCGCCCTGCGTGCAGGGAGGAACGCCACCGACCGCGGCGTCTTGAAGTCAGCCAAATGTTCTTTGGGGTAGGTCTGCGGTGGGGTCTGCCGACCGGGCTGCTGGATGCCGCCGGACCCACTCATCGGAACTCCCTCTAACAAAGCAAGTGCTTGGTAGGTTAGCCTACAAGGGTGATAGAGGTCCAGACGTTCCGGGCCGAGGTCCGGCAATGGCTTGCCGACAACCTCGTCGGTGAATTCGCAGCCCTCAAAGGCCTTGGTGGTCCCGGCCGCGAGCACGAAGCATTCGAAGAACGACGCGCATGGAATCAGCATCTGGCTGCGGCCGGGCTGACCTGCTTGGGGTGGCCGGAGGAGCACGGTGGCCGTGGCTTGTCGGTCGCGCACCGCGTCGCCTTCTATGAGGAGTACGCCAAGGCCGACGCCCCCGACAAGGTGAACCACTTCGGTGAAGAGCTGCTCGGCCCGACGCTGATCGAGTACGGCACCGAGGAACAGAAGAAGCGGTTCCTGCCGAACATCCTCAACGTCACCGAGTTGTGGAGCCAGGGCTACTCGGAGCCGAACGCCGGCAGCGACCTCGCGAACGTCGCGACGTCGGCCGAGTTGGTGGGCGACGAATGGGTGATCAACGGCCAGAAGGTGTGGACGTCACTGGCTCACTGGGCGCAGTGGTGCTTTGTGGTGTGCCGCACCGAAAAAGGCTCGAAGCGCCATGCTGGGCTGTCCTATCTTCTGGTGCCACTGGATCAGCCGGGTGTTGAGGTGCGTCCGATCGTCCAGCTGACCGGCGACTCCGAGTTCAACGAAGTTTTCTTCGACGACGCCCGGACCGAGGCCTCGCTGGTTGTCGGTGAGCCCGGCGACGGCTGGCGGGTTGCCATGGGCACGTTGACCTTTGAGCGAGGCGTTTCGACGCTGGGCCAGCAGATCCGTTACAAGCGCGAGCATGCGGGCGTCGTTGCGCTGTCCAAACAGACTGGTGCGTTTGATGATCCGTTGATCAGGGAGAAGCTGACCCGGTCCTGGACCGGTTTGCAGGCCATGCGTTCGTACGCGCTCGCGACCATGGACATTGAGCAGCCCGGCCAAGACAATGTGTCAAAGCTGTTGTGGGCCAACTGGCACCGTGAACTCGGCGAGATCGCCATGGAAGTTCAGGGGATGGCCGGTCTGGTGCTGCCCGACGGTGAGTTTGACGAATGGCAGCGACTGTTCCTGTTCTCGCGTTCGGACACCATCTACGGCGGGTCGAACGAAATTCAGCGCAACATCATCGCCGAGCGGGTGCTCGGCCTACCCCGAGAGGCAAAAGGCTGATGAACCTTTCTGTAGCTCCCAAAGAGGTTGAGGGCCACGGCCTGCTGAAGGGCAAGGTCGTCCTGGTGACGGCCGCCGCGGGCACCGGCATCGGCTCGTCCACCGCCCGCCGGGCGCTGATGGAGGGCGCCGACGTCGTGGTGTCCGACTACCACGAGCGGCGCCTGAACGAGACCCGCGACCAGTTGGCCGAACTCGGCCTGGGCCGCGTCGAGGCTGTGGTCTGCGACGTCACCTCGACTGAAGCCGTCGACGCGCTGATCGCCTCGGCCGTCGAGAAGATGGGCCGCCTGGACGTGTTGGTCAACAACGCGGGCCTCGGTGGCGAGACCCCGCTGGTCGACATGACCGACGACGAGTGGGACCGGGTCCTGAATGTCACCTTGAACTCGGTGATGCGCGCGACCCGCGCGGCGCTGCGGTACTTCCGCGGCGTCGAGCACGGCGGCGTGATCGTCAACAACGCGAGCGTTCTCGGCTGGCGCGCGCAGCACTCGCAGTCGCACTACGCCGCCGCCAAGGCCGGCGTCATGGCGCTGACCCGCTGCAGTGCAATCGAAGCCGTCGAGTACGGCGTGCGCATCAACGCGGTGTCGCCGAGCATCGCGCGCCATAAATTCCTGGAGAAGTCGGCTGATGCCGCGCTGCTGGACCGGCTGTCCTCCGACGAGGCGTTCGGCCGCGCCGCCGAGCCGTGGGAGATCGCGACGACCATCGCCTACCTGGCGAGCGATTACTCCAGCTACCTGACCGGCGAGATCATTTCGGTGTCGAGCCAGCGGGCATAGTTTTCATCCGGCCGCGAGGTTCGGATATATGCACTTGCCCGCCTAATTGCGACGCAGTTGTCGCAATTAGGCGGGCATTTTCATGTGTGGCTGGCGGCGGACCCTCTCGATCAGATGATCTCTTGCTCCTGCAAGCCCGCGATCCGCGCCGCGTCGTAGCCCAGTTCGCCGAGTATCTCCGCGTTGTGCTCGCCGATCACTGGCGGCGCAAGGCGGATCGTCGCAGGCGTCGCGCCCATGCCCGCCAGCGGGCTGCCGATCAGGTCGACCGATCCGGCGGCGGCCCACATGTGCGGAATCGTGGCGCGCAGGCCCCGGTGCTGCACCTGAGGATCTTCCCAGACCTCCGCCAGATCGTTATAGCGCGCGGCCGGGATGCCCACGCTGTCGAACTTCGCCTGGAGCTCCTCCGTCGTGAACTGCCGGCTCCACACGTTGATGATGTCGATCAACTCCGCGCGATTGATCTTGGCCCGCTTGGCGTTGGTGTCGAAGCGCGGGTCGGCGTAGAGCTCGGGCTGGCCCATCAACTCCGACATGCGCCGCCAGTGAGCGTCGCTCCCGGCCGTGATGTACGTCATGCCGTCGCGCGCATGGATGAGGTCGGCGGGGCCGCCGCCGTTGCCACCATTGCCCAGACGCTCCGCCTGGACGCCGCTGATCAGATAGTCCTGCATGATGTGGCAGATCATCGCCACGGAACTGTCGAGCAGCGCCATGTCGATGTGCTGGCCCTCGCCGGTGTTGTTGCGATGGTTCAGCGCGGCGAGGATCGCGATGGCGCTGTTGTGGCCGGTCACGAAATCGACCAGGCTGGGACCGGCTTTCACTGGCCCCGCGCCGGGCTGGCCTTCGGGGATGCCGGTCACGGCCATCATGCCGCCGCTCGCCTGGAACAACCCGTCGTAGCCCGCGCGCGCCGCCATCGGCCCGGTCTGGCCAAAGCCGGTGATCGAGCAATAGATGAGGCGGGGATTGATCGCCTTCAGGCTCTCGTAGTCCAGCCCGAACCGCTTGAGGTCGCCGACCTTGTAATTCTCGATCAGGATGTCCGCGGTCTTGACCAGGGCACGCAGGATGTCTTGCCCCTCCGGCTTGGAGTGGTTGACCGTGATCGACCGCTTGTTGCGGTTCGACGCGGTGAAGAAGCCGGACTGGCGAAGGTCCTTGCCATCCTTGCCCTCGACCGAGGCAAGACCGTAACCGCGCCCTTCGTCACCGCTGCCCGGTCGCTCCACCTTGATGACGTCAGCGCCGAGGTCGCCCAGTATCTGCGCGCTGATCGGGCCGGCGAAGACGCGGGTCATGTCGATGACCCGGATACCCTCCAGGGCAAGCTGTGTCGTGCTCATGATCTCCTGCCACTCATCCATGTCAAGTCGTGCTGCGCGCAAGCATAGGGCTCGAATCGAAGCGCCCGACGCTTTGCGCACCCCATCTATCGGTCGCGGTCGAGAACCGCGCGTGTGACCTCGCCCGCCCTCAGGGCCGCGATCGCCTCAACGTGCGCGACCCAGGTGAGCACTCGATCTTTGTGTATGTAGTGGCCCAGTCAACACCGACCCGACCCACCCTAGCAAGCGCTTGGTTGCTATGCTGTGACGATGGCGCCCGAATCGCCCAGCCAACCCGTCAGCAGGCGCGACGAGCTCCTCGAGCTCGCCGCGGTGATGTTCGCCGAACGGGGGCTGAAGGCGACGACGGTTCGCGACATCGCCGACTCTGCGGGAATCCTGTCCGGCAGCCTCTACCACCACTTCAAATCGAAGGAACAGATGGTGGAGGAGATCATGCGTGATTTCCTCGATTGGTTGTTCGCCAGGTACCAACAGATCATCGACACCGAGTCCGACCCGATGGAACGGCTCAAGGGCCTGTTCATGGCGTCGTTCGACGCCATCGAGCACCGGCACGCGCAGGTCGTTATCTATCAGGACGAGGCCAAGCGACTGGGTTCGGCGCCGCAGTTCGACTTCGTCGACGAGCGCAACCGACAGCAACGCAAGATGTGGGTCGACATCCTCAATGAGGGCATGGCGCAAGGGGTTTTCCGGCCCGATCTCGATGTCGACCTGGTCTACCGGTTCATCCGAGACACCACCTGGGTGTCGGTGCGGTGGTACCAGACCGGTGGCCCGTTGACCGCGCAGCAGGTCGGCGCCCAATATCTGGCCATCGTGCTCGGCGGAATAACTGACCCGACCAAAAGCATTGCCACCAAATAAGTTTCAAAACAAGGGAGTTGAGAAATGGCCGCATCCGAGGCATACGTCATCGACGCTGTCCGCACCGCCGTCGGCAAGAAGGGTGGTGCCCTGGCCGGCTACCACCCGGTTGACCTCGGTGTCGAGGCCTACCGCGGAATCTTTGCGCGCAACGACGTCGACCCTGCTGCGTTCGACGACGTCATCGTGGGTTGTGTCGATGCGATCGGCGGACAGGCCGGCAACATCGGCCGTCTGACCTGGCTGGCGGCCGGCTACGACGAGGCCGTTCCCGGCACCACCGTCGACCGGCAGTGCGGTTCGTCGCAGCAGGCCATTTCCTTTGGCGCGCAAGCGATCATGTCCGGTACCGCCGACCTGATCCTGGCCGCCGGTATCCAGAACATGAGTCAGATCCCGATCAGCTCGGCCATGATCGTCGGCGAGCAGTTCGGCTTCACCTCGCCGACCAACGAGTCGAAGCGGTGGGTGGAACGCTATGGCGACCAAGAGATTTCGCAGTTCCGCGGCGCCGAGATGATCGCCGAGCAGTGGGACATCTCCCGCGAGGAGATGGAGCAGTTCGCGTTCAACAGCCACCAGCGCGCATTCACCGCAATCCGCGAGGGCCGCTTCGACAACGAGATCATCGCGGTGGACGGCTTCAAGGTCGACGAGGGCCCGCGTGAGAGCACCATGGAGAAGCTGGCGTCGCTCAAGCCGCTGGTCGAAGGTGGCCGGCTGACGGCCGCCCTGGCAAGCCAGATCTCGGACGCGTCGTCGGCGACGCTGCTGGCTTCCGAGGCCGCGGTCAAGACTCACGGTCTGAAGCCGCGGGCCCGCATCCACCACATCAGCTGCCGCGGCGACGACCCGGTGAAGATGCTGACCGGCCCGATCCCCGCCACCAAGTACGCGCTGGCCAAGACCGGCCTGAGCATCGACGACATCGACGTCATCGAGATCAACGAGGCGTTTGCCCCGGTCGTCCTGGCCTGGGCCAAGGAACTGGGCGCCGATCTGGCCAAGGTGAACCCGAACGGCGGTGGTATCGCCTTGGGCCATCCGCTCGGCGCCACCGGGGCCAAGCTGTTCGCCACCCTGCTCAACGAGCTCGAGCGGATCAACGGCCGCTACGGCCTGCTGACCATGTGCGAGGGCGGCGGCACCGCCAACGTCACGATCATCGAGCGCCTCTGACACCTGCGTGAGCAGAAACAAACCTGCGCCTTTCCCCTGGGAGGGGCGCAGGTTTGTTTTGTTCACGGGGTGTGGACGGCCCGGAAACGTAGGGGCCTACGCACGGCGCTGACCCAGCAATGCGGCGATGGCTTGTTCGGCCTTGTCGACTTCCAACGGTTCGCTGGTGATGATGTCGGCGTAGAGGAACGATTCGACGATGCGCGCGATCAAGAAGGCCAGGTCGCGTGGTGGCAGCGGCGGATCCAGGTGACCGGCCGCGATCTCGTCGTTCAGCAGTGACTCGATAGCGCCGGCGAGCCTGGACTGAACTGTCCCGGCGCGGGTGGTCAGGATCCGCAGTGCGCGTTCGGGCTCGCGGCGCAGGAACTCCTGGAAAAACCCTGCTTGGTCGATAACCCGGGCGAAGTGGCCGACGGCGCGCGAGATGTGTTCGGCACCGTGTCCGGGGGAGGCCTCGATCGACGCGGTCAACGTCGGCTCGGCCAGGGACCACACGATCTCGGCGAGTAACTCGTCGCGCCCGCCGACCCAGCGGAACAACGTTGCCCGATTGACATTGAGTTCTGTTGCCAGCTCCCGCATCTCGATACGCCGGCCCTCGATGAACCAGCGTCGGGCAATGCGGAACGCCTCGAGTGGATCGGGCCGCCGTTCGGGTGACGCAAGCATGCGACCCAGTGGCGTCTCGGCCATGCCGCACCTCCTGTTCACTGACGAGTCTGGCGATTCTGCAACAGATAGACAATAAGAACGCAGGTGATATATATCTCGAAACGTATCTCATGTGCAACGTATCTGAATATGATGCATGTGTGAAGCAACTCAGCGGCTTGGACGCCACCTTCCTGTATCTGGAGACGGCCACGACGTTCGGTCACGTCACCGGCCTGATGATCCTCGAGCGCCCCGATGAGGAGTTCGACCCGTACGCGGCGGTCTACGCCAAGTTTGCGTCATTGGTCGGGGACCTCGAGCCGCTGCGCCGTCGGCTCGTCGAGGTGCCATTGGGCCTCGACCACCCGTACTGGATTGCCGATCCGGGCCTTGACCTCGACTTTCATATCCGCGAAATCCATTTGGCCAGACCAGGGTTGGTGGACCAGCTGGCCGATCAGGTGTCTCGCATCGTCGGTCGCCCGATGGACCGCAGCAGGCCGCTGTGGGAGGTCTACGTCATCGACGGGCTGGCCGACGGCCGCTGGGCGCTGCTGAGCAAGTACCACCACGCCACCATCGACGGTGCCGCCGGCCAGATCCTGCTCAACGCGATGACGGACACCGAACCGGACACCACGCCGCCCGGGCCGAGCCGGGCCTGGGAGGCCGAAGAGGTACCCAGCACCGTCGAGCTGTTGCGCCGGACCGCCGCCAACCTGGCCGGCCACCCCGTCAAGGCCCTGCGGGTGCAGACGCGGCTGGTGCGCCAGGTGGCCGATGCCACCGGGATCGACGGCCTCGGCAGCGCCGTCGGCAAGGCCGGCTCGTTGCTGAAAGCTGCTGCCGGACTGAGCAAAACGCGCCCCAAGATTCCGCTGCCGACGTCTGCGGCGCCGCCTACCCCGTGGAACAAGACGATCACCGGGCACCGCAGATTCGCCATGCGCACCACGTCGCTGGACAACGTCAAGCAACTCAAGGCGCTCACCGGCGGCACGGTCAACGACATCGTGATGGCGATCTGCGCCGGCGGGCTACGCCAATACCTGCTGGCCCACGATGCGCTGCCGGACCGCCCGCTGCGGGCAATGGTGCCGGTCTCGGTACGCACCGGCGACGAGGAAGACCCATGGACCAACCGGGTGTCGGCGATCTTCCCCGAGCTGCCGACCGACTGCGAGGATCCGCTCGAGCGCGTGGTCCGCTGTCGCGACGCGATGAATGATGCCAAGCGCCTGCTCGATCTGATGCCCGCCACTCAACTGGGCGACATGGCGCAGTTCTCGGCACCGGTGCTGTCGACGTCTGCGATGCGGTTGGCATCGAGGTTCGGCTTGGCACACCGGCTCGCGGCAGTGCCGTTCAATCTGGTGATCTCCAACGTCCCCGGCCCACGTCAGCCGCTCTACTTTGCGGGAGCCAAACTGGCACACCAGTTCCCGGTGTCGATCGTCACCGAAGGGCAGGGCCTCAACATCACGGTGGCCAGCTATATGGATCGCCTGGACTTCGGTTTCATCGTCGACCGTGAATTGGTACCCGACGTCTGGGACCTGGCCGATATGCACATCGACGAGATCGGCAGGCTGTTCCAGGCGGCAGGCGTCGAGCCCGCACAACAAGCGCCGTCCGCGCTGCCACGCCGGGGCCGAATTCGAATCGCTCAGCCCGACGACATCAGCTGAGGGCCTTAGAGTCGACGCATGGGTGACGCGGGCGACGAAAGTTTTCTGACCGTCGTCGTTGCGCTCGGTGCCAATGCTCTCATCGCGGGCGCAAAGACCGTGGCCGCCGCGGTCACCGGAAGTGCCTCCATGCTTGCCGAGTCCGCGCATTCCTGGGCCGATACCGGCAACGAGATATTTCTGTTGATCGGTACCCGCAAATCGAGCAAGCCGGCCGATGCTGAACATCGACTGGGTTATGGCAGAGCGGGCTACATCTGGTCGATGTTCGCAGCTTTCGGCCTGTTCATGGTGGGCGCGGTCGTGTCGATCTGGCATGGTGTCCAATCGCTGGGCGAAGAGCCCGAGGCGACGTCGTACGGCTGGGCCTATGTCGTGTTGGCAGTGTCCTTCGTGCTTGAGGGATCGTCGTTCCTGCAGGCGCTGTCGCAGACGAAAACCGGTGCGGTACAGAGACGTATCCATCCGCTGCGGTACATCCGGGTGACCTCCAATCCGATGCTGCGTGCCGTGTTCGCCGAAGACCTGTCAGCGTTGATCGGACTGTTGATAGCCGGCGCGGGCATCCTGGGTCACCAGCTGACGGGCAACGCGTTCTGGGATGCGGTCGGTTCGATCCTGGTCGGGTTGTTGCTGGGCGTCGTCGCGCTGTTCCTCATCGGGAGGAACATGGATTTCCTCACCGGTGAAGCGGTGACGCCGCTCGCTCGCAACAACGCGCTGCGCGCGCTGCTCGACCACGGCGACATCGAGCGGGTCAGCTATCTGCACATGGAATGGGTTGGCGCGGACCGGATTTACCTCGTCGCGGCCGTCGACCTCGTCGGTGACGCCGCCGAGTCGAACGTCGCGGCGCGACTCAACAGCATCGCCGACGCTCTGGCGGCCCGCCCCGAGATCGTGCGGCCGGTGCTGACCTTGACCCGGCCGGGTGACGCCACCGATCTGCGTCCCGCCGAACTGCCGGATTGGTACCGCTAACCGGGGCTGATCGGAATGCGTTGTGCCGTCGCGACCAATGCGCGCGCCAGCACCGAGCCGGGCTCGGCCGCGCTGGTGACCAGCGCGACCGTCGCCGTCACCTGCGGGTCGGCCATCGGCACCATCCGCACCCCGTCCGGTGGGCGCAACGTGTGCAGCCAGGTCTGCGGGACGATGCTCGCCCAGCGGCCACCGCTGACGTGCGCCAGCAGGGACACCACCGAATCGGCCTCGAGCCGCGGCCTCGCCGCCAGTCCATGAGCGGCCAGCGCATCGTCGAGCAGCTGGCGACCGCGCATCCCGGTGTTCAGTAGGCACAGCGGCAGTTCCAGGGCGTCGGCCCAGGTGAGCGGATTCGGCTGGCTGGCAAGCAGTTCGGCGCCGGCGATCAGCACCTGCCGTTCCTCGTACAGTGGCGTGACCGTCAAGCCCGCGGTATCGACGCCGTCGGGGTAGATGATCCCCGCGTCGAGTTCGAACCGGCCGATGCGCTCGACGATGCCCGCCGAACGCAGGCTGCTCTCCAACTGCACACGTACCAAAGGATGTTCGAGACAGAACGGGTCGGTCAGCAATGCCACGGTGCTGGACGCTCCTGGGACGACGCCGAGCCGCAACTCGCCGGTCAGGCCGGTCTGCAGGGCTGCGACCTCGTGGATGAGGGCGTCGTGATCGGCCAGAATCCGGCGCGCCCACAACACCAGCCGTTCGCCTTCGGGCGTCAGGCCTTCGAAGTTCTGCCCGCGCCGCACCAGCGGAACCTTGAGCTCGTTCTCGAGCTTGCGGATCGCTTCGGACAGCGCCGGCTGTGACACGTAGCAAGCCGCGGCGGCGCGGGCGAAGTGCTTCTCACGGGCGAGGGCCACGAAGTATTCGAGCTGGCGAAACAGCATGGCTTATTCGACCACGACTGATAGGTGACGCCTATCAGACTTTCGGAAATTGCCCTTGGACTCGGACGGCGTCTGCCTAGCAGACTTGACCCATGACCGACCGGAGCACTGAGCAGCGAATCGAGTCTGACGAGCAAGGCGAACCTGAGTTCAAGCCCTATCACCATCCCGCTGCCGGTTGGGGCGCGGCCATCAGCGTCACGAAGTTCCTGGCGCGTGAGCGTGAACCCATCAGTGGGCCGCACGCGATCATGAAGATGAACCACGAGGACGGCGGCTTCGACTGTCCCGGCTGCGCCTGGCCCGACGACATGAAGGGCCTCAAGATGCGCATCGGCGGCTTCGCCGGCGCGGTGCTGCAGAAGCTCGGGCTCGTGCCGCAACAGATCGCGGGCGGCGACATCTACCCGGCGCTGGAGAAGGGCACGATCGACGCCGCCGAATGGGTCGGCCCCTACGACGACCAGAAGCTCGGCTTCAACAAGGTCGCGCCGTTCTACTACTACCCCGGCTGGTGGGAAGGTGGCCCGCAGCTCAGCGCCTATATCAAC
>ERZ650309.169-NODE-169-length-32719-cov-5.155002_pt1 | contig 32719 bp, 19 predicted proteins | sample MGYA00376245_ERZ650309 | MGnify/ENA primary metagenome ERZ650309 (study PRJEB26733, sample SAMN07839294) | wastewater metagenome | biome: urban; feature: wastewater treatment plant; material: waste water | place: USA: North Carolina | collected 2016-04-26 ... | reverse complement strand
CCATCGTCGAAGTCTTTAACCTGTTCAACGTGACCAACATCCTGGGCGTGTCGAACGTCAATTATTCGGGATTCTCAAACGTGCTGATTCGTGATAGCGACGACAAAACAACTGCGGGTTATTTGAAATCGTCTGGTTTCGGACGCCCTGTCACAACGGCGGGCGGTGTATTCGGCTCCGGTGGACCGCGCGCGTTTCAGTTTGCCGCACGCTTTACTTTCTGAAGCAATTGACTGTGGAATCATCAACTCAACTCAAACGCCAGCTTGGGCTGGTTTCGGCGACAGCGATGATCGTTGGCGAAGTCATCGCTGTCGGCATCTTTCTCACTCCGGCAGGAATGGCGAAATCGCTGGGTTCGCCTTTCTGGATACTGATCGTCTGGCTGGCAATGGGCGCAATGGCAGTGTGCGGAGCGCTTTGTTATGGAGCGCTCGGCGCTCGTTTCCCTGAAGCGGGCGGCAGTTACGTTTACCTGCGCGAAGCGTATGGCCCGGTTGTCGCATTTCTGTATGGCTGGAAATGCTTTCTGGTGATGGACCCAGGGATTACAGCCGCGCTGGCGGTTGGGCTGGCGAGTTACATGGGTTATCTGGTCAACCTGACGCCTATGGGCGCAAAGCTGGTCGCGATCGGCGCAATTGCAATGGTTGCCGTTGTCAATATTGCGGGGTTGCGATTTGGCGCGGGATTAATGCGATGGTTGACAGCGCTCAAACTCGGTTCGTTGGCCTTGATCGTGATCTGGGCAATTGCGTTGCGGCTTGGCGATCTGTCGCACTTCTCGCCGTTTGTTGCGCAGCGCGCCGGTTCAGCTCCCTTGCTGGGCGCATTGGCCGGAGGAATGGTTGGTGCATTCTTTGCCTTTGGCGGTTGGTGGGACCTGAGCAAGTTAGGCGGCGAAGTGCGCGACCCGCAACGCACATTGCCACGAGCAATGGTCTTTGGCGTGATCGCCGTCACGCTGGTTTACATTCTGACAAGCGGAGTCTTTCTGTATCTGGTGCCGCTGGATCGCGTGACTTCGGGTGAAACCTTCGCCGCACAAGCGGGCGAGGCGCTTTTCGGACGTTCGGGCGGAGCGATCTTTTCCGCCATCGTCGTGATTTCAGTGCTGGGCAGTTTGGCCGCCGTTGTGATGAGCGCGCCGCGAGTTTATTACGCAATGGCTCGCGATGGCGTTTTCTTCAACGCAATTGCCGAACTTCAACCGCGTTTCGGCACTCCGGCGCGCGCAATTTTGGTTGAGGCGGCAATGGCATCGTTGCTGGCGGCACTAGGCACCTTCAACCAGATTGTCGCGTATTTCGTGTTCGTCACTGTGATCTTTATCGCGCTGACTGTAGGTTCCGTGTTTACAGTTCGCGGCCAATCGGGTGATTCTGCATCGCGGCACGTGCCTGGCTATCCGGTGACGCCGATTGTCTTTTTAGCTTTTGTCGGGTTGCTGCTGTTTTTACTGGCGAGCAATAATCCTCGCCAAGCTCTTCTCGGCGTAGCCATCGTCTTGTTGGGCGCGCCGGTTTATTACCTGATTTTTCATCGTCGAGAAAGGAAGAACACTGATGGCCTGGATTAAGACAATCCCGATGTCGGAAGCAGATGAAAAGCTGCGTCATGTGATGGACGCACAGCGCGAGTTGTATCCGATTGAATACGCCACTCCAGTGCAGCCGACTGAAGACGGCGCGGCGGGCATTGTTGCATCGCACACGCTGATTCCCGACGCGCTGTATCACGCGTTTTCAACTTTCGGCGCGCTGATGTCGCCTGACTTGCCGTTGGGAAGACGCCACCACGAAATGATCGCCACAATGGTTTCGGTTACCAACCGGTGTCATTACTGAATTACCTCGCACGCAGAGTTTCTGCGTCGGGTCACAGTGGATGAAGAACTGGTCAATGCGCTGCGCGAAGATTACACCACGGCTCCGATCACCGAAGCTGAGCGTGTGATGGTCGAATACGTGGTGCAATTAACCAAAGACGCTACGCAAATTTCGCCGGAATATCACCAGCGATTGCGTGCTGTCGGTTTTGATGATCAGGCGATCCTGCAAATCACATTGATCGCTTCCTGGTTCAATTACATCAATCGCGTTGCGGATTCACTGGGAGTGGGCCGCGACGGGTGAAAATCAAACATATCCGCTCCCAGATTCGAGGATACCCAATGAAGCTTTATTCACTCCGCTTTTCCAGATTAACGCTTCTGCCTGTTTTCGCTATCGCTCTTTTCGCCACGGCACAGGCGCAATTCACTGAAGCTGCACTGAAAGGTCGCGTCACAGACACAGCAGGTAATGTGGTCGTCGCTTCACCGGTTGTCGCCCGTAACGACCAAACCGGCCTGATTCGTTCAACCACAACTGATGACAACGGAGCGTATTTGCTGGCAAGTTTGTCGCCCGGCAATTACACGATCTTTGTCCGTATTGCCGGGTTCAAAACCTTTGAACAGCGGGCGCTGAAACTCAGCGTCGGCCAAACGACGGAACTCAACGTCAAACTGGAAGTCGGCGACGTGACCGAATCCGTCAGCGTCAGCGCCGACACAACACAAGCCGCCGTTTCCACCGAAGCCCGGCTTGCCGATAACTTTGCCGGACGCGAAATCAATTCGCTGCCGCTGCCGCAACGCGACGTGTTTCTGCTGCCAAAATTGAGCGCCGGAGCGACGTTCATCGCCGGTTCGGCGAATTCCACCAAGCTGACCAATTCGCCGGTCGTCACCGTCAACGGCAACCGGTATCGCGGGAACAATTACGTGCTGGACGGCGCGATCAACACCAACCCGAACAACACTGGCGAACCGACGCTGGTTCCAGCGCTGGAATCGTTAGAAGAAGCGCAAGTTCAGACCAGCAATTTTTCCAGCGAATACGGGCGAGGCAATGGCGCGGTCGTCAATCTGCGAACCAAATCCGGCACGAACGATTTGCACGGCAAAATTTGGGAATATCATCGCAACGGTGGATTGAACGCCCGCAACTTCTTTTCGTCCGCGTCGTTGCCGCAGGCGTTCAATCAGTTCGGCGGCAACATTGGCGGGCCGATCTTGAAAAACCGCACCTTCTTTTTTGGCTCGTACGAAGGCACGCGCAACGCCATCGGGCGTCCGCTGTCGTTTTTAGTCGAAACGCCGCAACTGCGAAATTACGTGTTGACGACTTCGCCCAACAGCGTAGCGGCAAAACTGTTGAAACAATTCCCTGCTCCGACGCCAGCGCCGACCGGATGCGCAACTGCCGCTGAACAACGCAACTGTCTGAACACTCCGCAAGGTTTTATTCCGGCGATTGGGTTGGCGACGGCGACGCTGCGCGATTACGTGCGCTTCGATCAGTATCTGGCGCGCGTGGATCATTCCTTCAACAAAGGAATGGACAAGCTGAATGCCCGCTGGATTTCGGAAAAGCAGCGCGACAACGGCGGAACCAATTCGGCGCGCGCGACTTTGGGCAAAGCATTGCGCGGCAGTCGCGGGCCGTTCGATGGATTTTTCGCCAACTTGAATCTGGGTTACACCCACGTCTTCAAACGTGCGGTGAACGACACACGCTTTTCGTTTCAAGACGTAGACACGACTCGCGGAGCTGGCGACGCCATCGTGCCGGACATCACCATCACCGGTGTTGAAATGCCGTTTGGCGACATCTTCAAATCCGGAACGAAGCTGCGAACCTACGAAATCCGCGACACAATGACGATGGATCGCGGCAAACAAACCTGGCGCTTTGGCTTTGAGTTGCGCCGTGCGTTCAAGGGGCTTTCGATTGGCCCGCCAACTTCGGGCGCATTTTCGTTCCGCAACATCTCGGACTTTGTGACGGACAAACCGTTTCGCCAGACGCTGACGGTGGACCCGGCGACCGGCAAACCATCGGGCTTCGCTCGGTACTTCACGCAGTACGAAGCGGGCGCATTTTTTCAGAACGACTGGAAAATCAACGATCGGCTGAATGTAAATTTGGGCTTGCGCTACGATTACTTCGGCGATGTAAGCGAACGCGAAGGCCGTTTGTCTTCGATCATTTTGGGCACAGGCAGCAACTTCAACGAACGACTGGCAAACGCCGCGATTGGTCGCGTGGATCGGCTGTACTCGCCGGAAAAATTGAACCTGGCGCCGCGCATTGGCCTGGTCTTTGATCCGTTTGGCGACCGAAAAACGGCGATTCGCGCCGGAGTCAGTCTGGCGTTTCAACCGCATCACGGGCAATCCATTGCCGGCGCGCGCGCTTTGTCGCCAGACGCCATTCAGGGTGTCGTCCAGCCCGCCAACAAAATCGGCACGCGGATTCTGTACGACATTCCGGTTCCGTTTAACTCCGACTTTGCGCGCGGACTGAATGCCAAAGGTGGGCTGAATACTCCGCCGGGCGAAGCCGCAATCCGCCTGACCGGTTTCGTCGTCAATCCGACAATCAAAACGCAGTACAGCGAAAACTGGTTTTTGAACCTCCAACATGAATTCAAAAGCGGTTGGATCGCCGAAGTCGGGTACGTAGGCACCAACGGCATCAACCTGGAACGCATTGACGACGTGAACCGGTTCGCAGGCGATTTGCTGGATGGCAAAGAAGATCGCATCAACCCAAACTTTGGCGTGCTGTTGTTTGTGACAAACGGAGTGACTTCCAGTTACCACGCGGCGACCGCCGAAATTCGTCGCTCGTTCAGCAATGCCAAACTTGGCGGTTTTTCGCTGCAATCAAATTATCGCTGGTCGAAATGGCTGGACACGGCGTCGGACACTTCCACCGGACAGTTCACGGACAATTCCGAACCTGGCAAAGGCGCACAAGACATCGCCTGCTTATATTGCGAACGCGCACGGTCGCTGTTCGATATTCCGCATCGCTTTTCCGCCGTTGCCACCTGGACGCCAATTCTGTATCGAGGCATGAATAAATTCGTTGAAACCTTGAGCCGCGATTGGCAAATTTCGGGCATTGTCACAGCGCAATCCGGCAGACCGTTTTCCGTCTGGAACGGCGCTCCGTCCAGTGTGGTGAATGGCAAAAACTCCGGCGGCGATTACAATCTGGATGGCGGAGGCGGCGCAGTCGGCGGTGGATTTTATGATCGCCCCAACGCCCCAGCTCCTGGAACGATCAAATCGTCGTTCAGCCAAAGCGATTTTCTGAAAGGATTGTTTGACGCCAGCCAGTTTTCCGCGCCCGCGCCGGGACAGAACGGCACGCTGGGACGCAACACCTTTCGCGGGCCGCATTACGTGACCTTCGATTTGTCCGTTGCACGCAGCTTTACCGTCATCGGCGAAAAACAGCTTCAATTCCGTTTCGAAGCGTTCAACGCGCTGAACAACGTCAATCTGTTTTTACCGAATTCCGATTTGTCGCTGGCTTCGTTCGGCAAATCTACACAAGCGCACGAAGCCAGAACCATGCAGGGTAGTCTGCGATTCATTTTCTAAAGGTGATGATATGAAACTATTGATGTCCATCGTACTAAGCACATTGCTCTTCCCATTCGCGTTCGCCCAGGACGACACAGCTTCCTGGCGACCAGCGACGGAAAAAGAATTGTCCACGCTGATCCCCAGCCGCGCTCCAGTGGAAAAAGAACGGATCGAAACTGAGCTTCGTTCGGCTTCCGGCGTCACCGACGGCAAAGGACATTTCGTCGCCGGAGTATTGCTGATCACCGCCGGGTATTCGGCGCACGGCAAATACACGCACTTTTTCATCACGCAAACGCCCATCAAAGTCGGCGACGCGAAAATGAAACCGGGCGAATACGTTTATGGTTACCGCCGCATAGATGACGACACTCTGGAATTCATCTTTTACGAAGCCGCCACGGGAACACAGGTTGGCACCGCCAAAGCGCCCAGAGAATCCCGCACCGGACCAATTCGTTCGCTGCTGATTACGCCACCCGTCAAAGGCAAAGGCTTGATTCAGATTGGGCGATTTGGTTGCGAATACAGCCTGGATAAGGAGAAGTGAGTATGATTCAAACACCCATCGCCATCACATCTTTGAACAGGTTAGCTCAACTTCTTCGCCGCATAGCAGCGGCTGATTTTAGCCGTGGATTTCAATCCACGGAAAACCGCAAAGTGCTTCTCGCGTCGCGTCAGCGACGGTTGAATTCAGGCGTCGCTGACGCGACGGAATCACTCGCACCAATCTTCCCGGCGTTAAAACGCCGGGCTAAATTCAACTGCCGCGATGCGGCAAAAACCAGGCGACTTGCGTCGCAAGTTACCTGGGCTGCGGTGTGTTTCGCTGGCTTATTATGTCTGGCGAGCTTGTCATCTCCGTTGGCTTCAGCAAACAGCGCCGATCAGAAAAGTCAGCCGTTGCTCACAAAAATCAGCGCTCTGGAAGAACAGGCCAAACTTCGCATTAAAGCGACGCCGCGTGTGGCATTAGCCGATGAATCTGCCGACGCGTTCAAAGGCGTCGAAACCTTCGACCCAACGACCAGCAATCGCATCCCGAATTACGTGCGAGGGTTGGCGCAGATTCCGAATGCGCCAAAACAGTTCGCCCAACTTTTCAAAATCTTCATCAGCGGCGGAACCGTTGCGCCGGAAGTCAAAACGGCGATGGGTTTGCGCATCGCTCAGGTCGGCGGCAGTCCGTATGTCGCCGCGCACACCATCCGTTTGCTGCGCGAAACCCAACGCGGAACGGAATTGCTTGCGGCCCTGCGCGCCGAAAATCTGACCGGATTGAAGCCGACGGAACAACGGGCGCTTCGATACGCCGAATTGCTGTCGCGCGACGCTCACGGCATCACGGACACTGAATTTCAAAGCACTGGCTCGGTTTACAACGATGCGCAAATGGTCGAACTGACGATGGTCGTGTGCTTTTTCAACTACTTCACGCGGTACGCCGAAGCGTTGAACCTGCCGGTTGAAAGCTGGGCGATTGACCCGACTGTCAAGCCGGTCATTCCCGCAGGCGAGAAAAATCGCCTGACTGAAGCGCGCATCGCGCTGGTTTCTGACGACGAACTGAGCGCCGCCGTTTCCACGCTGAACGCGGCCAAAGAAACCGCCGCGCAAGCTGGTGGTTTGGGATTGGGCATCGCCAACTCTCAACGCGCAATGTTGCTGGTGCCAGACTTTCAGGCGGCGTGGCGCAATTACGGAGCAGCGGCCAGAGCCAACAGCAAGATCGGACGAGAAATCCAGCTTCACATTTCGTTCGCGGTTTCGATGGCCAATGGCTGCCGGTATTGCACGTTGCATCAGGTGTTGGGATTGAAACGGCTCGGCGTGGACCCGGCGAAGCTTCAGGCGATGAAGAAAGATGATTCCAAACTGACGCCTCGTGAGTTGGCAGCAGTCGGTTTTGCGCGCAAGCTGACGGCAAAACCGAACTCCATCACCGACGCGGATTACGAAGCTCTGCGAAAAGAATTTGGCGATTACGGCGCGTTGGAAGTGGTGCTGCAAACCGGAGCCTTCGCCTTTATGAACCGATTCACCGACAATTTGCGGTTGCCCTCGGAAGACGAAGCCATTCGCGTTTATAAGGAAGTGTACGGCGGGAATTACTGAAGCGTTGAATGTAAGCCTCAGCGATCAATCCTGATCGCTGAGGCTTACAAGTTCAGTTGATGTCGGCTTTGGTGACGGTTTCGGCTTCTTCGATGGCTTCGGCCAAGGCACGTTGATCCGCTTTTTCAGTCAGTTGCGCAGCCAGCGCGCGAAGCTGCGGGATTTGGCGATTGGCTGCATCTTTGAATTTGCGAAGCGCTTTTTTCAAGAGATCGCTTTTCGGCTCGCGCTCAAAAAAATCGTCCATCTTTTCTTCGCCTTCTTCCAGAATCTTTTTGTAATCGCTCAACAACTCGGCTTTAGTTCCGGTCGGCAGCGGCCCCCAAGTCTCTTCCTCTTTTTTCTTCTGCGTCGCGTTCGGATTGGTCAGCACCAGAATGCGACGGTCGGCAGCTTTGATGAATACTTCGATGCGCAAATCAATTTGCTGAACTTCGCGCACCTGATCCACTTCCTGCTCGGTTAGATGATCGCGCGTGCCTTTCTTTTGCGCCAAAGCGGCAACCGCCAACAAACCTACACACGCCAGCAACATCCACATTCTCGACAATTTGAACAACGTCATAGTTCCTCCTGAAATAATCTCAGCATTTGCTTCCCACCTTTATCCACACATCCTGTTGTCTCGCATTCTCGCCATCACTTCTTCTTTTTCGCTCCTTGCCCAATCTCAATTTGGTGTTTGAGCGAAGGCAACCGCAATTTCACCTTGTCAATTTCCAGTTGATTGTCCGGCGAAGCCAATTCCAAAAACTGGTTGTACGCTTTCAAGGCCTGTTCAAAATCGCGGAGTTTATCCAAACAGACACCGACGAAAAACAGTGTGATGGCAGTTCGTTTTTGATCTCCGCGCTTGGATTGATGATCCAGAATCCATAGGAATTCGCGCGCAGCGTTCGGGTAATCATCCAGTTCAAACAACGCTGTCGCCAGATTGGTCCGGGCAAAGTATTCCACGTCGCCTTTCGGATTCGCAGCCAACACGGGTTTCAACACATCAACGGCTTCCTGAAACTTCCGCAACTTGACCAGCGCCGAGGCCATGCCGACTTGATGGTTGGCATTTTTCGGGTCGAGTTCGGCGGCGGCGCGGTATTGCTCCAAGGCTTTTTCGGGCTGTTTAGGCAAGTACAATTCCGCCAGTTGAGCGCGCAACACTGCGCGGTTCGGTTCCGTTTTGATCAACCGTTCCAACTCTGCGACGGCATCAGCGGCTTTGCCGGAATCAATCAGCGCGGCAGTCAGCCCTGTGCGAGCGTCAGCGTTCGCGGGTTCTGCCGCAATGACGTCCTGAAACAGCGCGATGGCGGCGTCGAATTGTTTGGTTTGCGCCAACAACGCAGCCAGCCGCAACTTCGTTCGCGTGTTCGGCTCAATCGCCAGCGCCGAGCGTAAATCCGTGGCGGCTTCGTTCAGCTTGCTTTTGGCGAAAAACACTTCGGCTCGATACAACAGCGCCGTCGCGTTTTTCGGGTCGCGCTTCAACGCTTCGTCAAGCGCGGGCAAGGCTTCATCGAATTTGTTGGTCACCGTCAGCGCCGCGCCAAGCAAGGTGAACACAGCAGGGCGATCATCTCCGGCGGCGATAGCGGCTTTGGCTTCGACGATGGCTTCGGCGTGTTTGCCTGCGTTGTATTGAATTTCGGCCAAACCGGAATGCGCGCGCGCGGATTGTGGATTCAATTCCAGGATGCGGCGAAAGGCTTTTTCGGCGTCGTCTGGTTTGGTTTCGGCCAAGGCAATTTCGCCGAGCGTCGTTTGCACGCGAACAAAAATCTGTTTGAGCTGATCCGTCACCGGATATTCCGCCAGCATTTGATTGACGTGCATCATCGAAGCTTTGGTGTCGGCCAGTTTGTTCAATGAAAAGTATGCCGCGCCGCGCTGAAACTCGGCTTGCCACAATTCAGAATCGAGTTCAAGCGCTTTGCCATAAAGCTCGACCGCTTTGGCCAGATCGCCCGCTTCGTGCGCGCGCTGTCCGGCGTCGAACATCGAAGCGGCTTGCTCGGCCTTGTCTTCGGACTTTTGAGCCTGCGCCGGTTTCGGAGCAGGTTTGGTTTGGCGACTGGTTTGGGCCGAAACAGCGACCACCGTCAGCAGAAGAATCAAACTGGTCAGAATCGGTTTGCACATGGTGAACACCTTTTGAGACTAAAACGCGCGCATCTTATCACAGCAATTTTGCGACACCTGCTCTGCCTGCTATGATCGCGTTCGCTTTTCCGCATAATCACAATACAACTTGGAGGCTTAACCGATGTTGAATCGAAGAACGTTTCTGCGCCAAACGGCTTGCAGTGCAGTGGGCGGCGCTCTGGCCATGAACCTGATGCGCAGCGAAGCTCAGGCGGCCAAACTGACTAAAATCGGCGTGCAGCTTTACACCGTCCGCGCCGAAATGGCGAAGGACTTTGACGGATCGCTCAAGAAAATCGCCGAGCTGGGATTCAAGGAAGTCGAATTCGCAGGGTATTACAACCGCACTCCGCAACAGATCAAAGCCTTGCTGACACAGCTTGGGCTGGATGCTCCTTCGGCGCACATTCCGCTGGCCGACCTGCGCAACAATCTGACCAAAACCATCGAAGGCGCAAAGGTTATGGGGCACCGGTACATCGTTTGCCCATTCCTGATGCCCAATGAACGCAAGACGCTGGATCAGTACAAGGAACTGTTCGCTACGCTCAACAAAGCCGGAGCCGAATGTAAAAAAGCAGGCATTCAATTGGCGTATCACAACCACGATTTTGAATTCACGCCGATTGACGGCAAACTTCCCTACGATTTGATGCTGGCCGAAACCGACAAGAATCTGGTCAAGATGGAACTGGATTTGTACTGGATCGTCAAAGCCAACCAGGATCCGCTGGCGTATATGAAAAAGTATCCGGATCGGTTCGCGCTGTTTCACGTCAAGGATTTGGATAAAACGCCCAATCGCGGCATCACCGAAGTCGGCCACGGCGTAATTGATTTCAAAACCATTTTTGCCAAAGCTCCGAAAGGCGCGATCAAGCATTATTTGATCGAACAGGACGTTTGTCCCGGTTCGCCCTTCGACAGCCTGAAATTCAGTATTGATTACCTGAAGAAGTTGGAGTTTTAGTGGCGACTGCAGGAACTGAATTTCAGATGCCACAGGACGATTTGGAGAGCGGAGACGATCTGGTTGTGCCGGAAATCACGGCGACCAGTTCGTTACCGCTCCCATTGCTGCAAAGACTCACGTCGCCCGATTTAACAATGGCGTTCGTTGTTGTGATCTGGGGAGGAAATTTTGCTGTCCTGAAAACAGCGTATACGCAAATTGCGCCATTCCCTTTTGCGGCGTTGCGCTTTGCGCTGGCGACCGTGCTGATGATGTTGCTGCTGTGGTGGAAAGAAGGCGGCGTGGGATTTCCCAAAGGCAGCGTTGGGAAATTTCTCTGGCTGGGAGTGATCGGAAATACCGTTTATCAGGCGATGTTTGCCAATGGGCTGGCGCTGACGACTTCGGCGAACAGTTCGCTGATCGCTTCGACATCTCCGGTTGCAGTTGCCATTGCCGGAGGCTTGATCGGCTTGGAGCGAATTACGCGCTTCACAGTGTTTGGAATGGCACTGGCGCTCGGGGGCATTTCAATCGTCGTTGGTTCGCGCGGAGCCGCGCTGTCTTCGCAAACGCTGATAGGCGATTTGCTGGTGCTGGGTTCAGTTTTTTGCTGGGCAGCCTACGTGTTGGGAATGCGAACCGTAAAAGGTCACATTTCTTCTTTACGAGCGACGACGCTGACGATGATTACGGGCACTCCGGGATTGATTCTGTTCGGCTTGCCGGGTTTGCTCCAGATGCATCGAAATGGCTGGGCTGGAATCGGACTCGCCGCAATCTTTGGCGTAATGTATTCTGCCGCGCTGGCGCTGGTGACCTGCTACCTGCTGTACAACCGAAACGTTCGTTTGATTGGTGGAGTCAAAACGGCAATTTATGGTTGCATCATTCCGGTAGTTGCGGCATTGATCGCCTGGCCCGTGTTGGGCGAACGCCCAACCTTGCTGCAAACCGCCGGAGCCGTTTTGATTATCGCGGGCGTTTTGATTACCCGTCGAAAATAATCCCCTGAGAAATCATCAATTCCTGAATTTTGTCCACTCGACTCTCGTTCAATGGATGACAACTTAAAGCAGCAATATGCCGACATCGCCAATTATGTAAAAGAGTATCAGACGTACTCTACCGAACTGTTGAAAAAGGTGATGTTCAAATTTGCCAAGGACTTTTTCAGGCAAAAACACTGGTCGTGGTTTGTCAGCCGACTCATCTTTAGTCCTTTGCTGGTCTTTGATGCCATCGAATTGTTTGTGTCCTTTTATCCCTTAACCAAAAACGTGGATTTGCTCAGCGACAAGTCTCCGGATGTTTATCGGCGCTGGATTGACGAAGCCGCAGGAGCCAGTGACAAACAACATGAATTTTTTGGGATTATCACCAGCGATTTTTACATTGACGCGCTGAGCCGGATGCTGGAAGTGAAATTTGCTGGTTATGAGTTCGCCAAACTCAGCAAGTTGCATGAAATCAAAACCAAACAACTTTCGCAGTCCGATCTGAAAAGCATTACCGGCGTGTTGTTGGCGGTGCTGGCATTTCTCTTAAAAAGCGTGCCGGAAGAATTGATTACCTGGCTGTCTTTGAACCTGACACAGCCCTTATTCGGCTGGCAACTGAGTTACACCAGGTTCAAAATTTGGTCGTTTGTGGCGATCGCAAGTTGTATAGTTTATTTGGCACTTGTGTTATTACCTGTCTGGTTGAAACAATCTGAAGCGCGAAAGCATGTTGATCCCATTGGCGAAGTGCTGAAATATACGGAAATTCGATTGAGTAAGTAATGAGGCAATCAAGATGAAGCTGGACCGCCTTCTTGTCGCAATCACCCTGTCCCTGACTCCATTCGCGTTGTTTTGCTCTGTGACGGCACAGTCCAAACCTTCGCCAACCCAGATTCAACTGCCCCCAACTTTCGATGAAGCAATTGCTCTCGAAGATCCTGCGGCACGCATCACGGCGCTGCAGCAAATTCTGAGAGCACGCCCAGAAGCGGAACAAGCCGACCAAATCCGCGAAGCCATCGTTGCGAGCTGGGCGCAACTCGGCGAAGGTCATCTCAACGAAAACAACATCGAAAAAGCCAGCGGCGATTTTCGCAAAGCGCTCGCATCTTTGCCCGAAACCGTTACGGATAAATTCTTTCAGGAAACCGTCATTCGCATTCCATTGGCAGTTTCCGTCCGTGGTTACCGCAACGAAGCTGTCGAATTGGCCAGAGTTTTGGAATTGCGGTTTGCCAAAGATGCTCCCAGGCTGGCAGCGCTCGGCGAATTCTTCATGACTATCGAAGCGCCAACTGATGCCATTCTGGCGTTGGAATCGGCGGCAAAACTTTCCAAACCGAGTGCCTTGCTGCATAAGGCCTTGGGCGCTGCTTATCGAATGGGTCTGCGGTTGGACGATTCCATCTCCGAATATCAGCAAGCCATCGGCATTGACCCGAACGACAAACGCGCCTATTACGAACTGGCCAATCTCTATCGCGCACACGGCGCGTATGCTGACGCCATCAAGCTGTACCAGAAACAATTGGAAATCGAATCGAAGCACGCGCCATCATTCAAAGGACTAGCGCTGACCTATCTGGCGCTGGGGGACGAATCTTCCATGACTGCGGCGCTGAATCAGGCGCGTGACCTGCGCGGAACGATGGAAGAAATCACCGGCGACATCTACTTGCAAACTCAAATGGCGTTTTATTACCTGGCGCAGGGCAAACTGAAACAGGCGCGTCAGGCTGCTGAAACTGCCTTGATGATCGAACCGCGTTACGCCTGGGCACGCATCGCCGCCGCAGAAATTGATATGGCTGACGGCAAAATTTTTGAAGCCGAACGCAACTTGCTCGCAGCGCAACGTTATGCCGGATTCCCTACATTGTTTTTCACGTTCGGCAAACTGTATTTGTCGGTTGAAGATTTCGACGGCGCGGTTGAACAGTTTGCCAAAGGGTTTTCCGTTTCGACGAAAGAACCTAAGGAAATCTTCAACGCGCGGCTGGGCGGTTCACTGGATTTGAAGGCCGAGGGGTTAAAAGAGCTGCTGGCGCGAGAACATCAGGCGTCCATCTTTATGGCCACATCGCCAACGACGCCGGAACAATTCAAGCTGGCTGAATCAGTTGCGCGGTTCCATACCTGGCTTGCAGAAATCAAAAGGCTGGCCGATTCGGGCAAAACCGCTGTCACGCGCAAACAAATGGAAGAACTGGATCGCGCTGCGCTGGATTTTGCCGAAACCGAAAGTTCGCGCCGCGCTTACCGCTCGCTGTATGTCGCCCAAAAACTTTCTCAAGCGGGCATTGCTCCGGGATTGGCGGTGGAATTGGCGGAACAGGCGTTGGGGCTAGCTGAAGCGGCAACTGCGAACGATGGCTCTTTGCGAGATTATCCGAATTACGACCGCGCCGGGAGGCTGCAAATTTTCCGTGGTCGCGCGCTGGATGCCAAAGGCTGGGCCCAATACAACGCCGGGCAAACCGAAGAAGCTGTCGCCACAATTGAGGAAGCCGTCAAAGCTTATGGTTTTTTGCCCGAAGCGAAACAATCCAGATGGCACTTGGCTGTCGTCAAAGAAACAGTTGGTGATCTCAACGCGGCACTTGATCATTACCTGGCTGGGTACGAAGCTCCGGAAGCAGGCGGCGCCGACGTAAAGCTCGCAGTAATCGAATTGCTTTACCGCAAAATAAACGGTTCGACCAACGGGTTGGAAGAGCGGTTGCGACAGGCCGGGATTACAGCCGCCGTGGCCAGTGCGAAACCTGCGCCCGCGCCAACAGCTCCCAAGGCCAAGCCGCAACCCAAAACAAAGGCTCCCGTGGCCGCTGAAGACAAAAAGTCAAAGCTGGAAGCTGGAAAAGCCGATTTGCGTCCCGCCCTCAATGAACCGAAGCTCGATTCACGTGTGGTAACTGAAACAGCGATTGATGCGAAGGTTACAGAATCTGTGAAAGGCGGGAAATCAAAGGATGAAGAATTAAAGGCCAAGCCAAAGGTGGTAAAAGTAAAACCGGTCGAACTTCCGTTGATTGAACTGAATTCCGATGCAGCAACAACACTGACACCGATATTCGATCTGGCAACCTATTATTCTCAGTTGGAAAGCTTGAAACCGGAGTTTGTCATTCCGGCCTTGGAAGAAGAGATTCCGCTGCCACCCTCCAAAACTCATTCGCGACCGCGGCGAGTTCCCGCCCCTGCTCAGTCCAAACCCGAACAAAATCCGTAAAGGATTTCAGGCGGACGGCTTCAGTTTGGCTTCTGATTTTTTGCGGCGAGTGGCAGGTTTGCGCTTTGAACTTTTGCTGACGCCATTGTGGTGCCCGTTACCATTCACGCTGTTATGGCCATTGCTGCCGTTTTGATACTCGCCCACCTTTTTGCTCAACGTATTTCGATGAATTCCTAACTCATCTGCCGCTTTCGATAAATTATTATTGTTCCGATCCAGAACGTTGAGGATAAATTTCTTTTCGAATTCCTTGACGGCTTCGTCAAAAAGGATTCCGCGCACAATCATTTGATCCACCAGGGATTCCAGTTCAGCTTTCATAGCCTTTTCCTCAGAATTCAATGCCGCGCTGAAGAGATGGCAATGCATGACTCCAGCCAGATTACTGAGGTCAAACATAATTAGGCAGCCGCAGGCCTTCGTAAAAATGTGGGGAGACGTAACGGAAGGCTAGACTCTTGTAACGGGCAACGTTAAATCAATTAATCAATCTGTCATTTCAACCGCTAGTGCAAATCGCAAAGCCGTTTCAGACACACAGCAAAGTGTGACCGGTGATCAGTTGGTAAGCCTCCATATACTTTTCACTTGTCGCAATGACCACTTCATTCGGAAGCGTTGGCGCAGGCGGGTGTTTATCCCAATCCAGTGTCTCAAGGTAATCCCGCACAAACTGTTTATCGAACGAAGGCTGTGACTTACCGGGCGAATACGCTGATCGAGGCCAGAACCTGGAAGAATCCGGGGTCAGGGCTTCATCAATCCACACAATTTGATTGTCCCGAACCCCAAATTCAAACTTTGTATCGCAAATGATGATGCCGCGCGTTTCGGCAAACTCTGCCGCTTCCTTGTAAAGCCGCAAACTAATTGCTTCCAGTTTCTTTGCCAACTCTTCGCCAATTGCGGCAGACATTTCATCAATCGAAACGTTGATGTCATGCCCCTCTTCCGCTTTTGTTGCTGGTGTGAAAACCGGTTCGGGCAACTTCGCCGATTCGGTCAATCCTTCTGGCAATTTGTGTCCACAAACTTCGCCGGTTTGTTTGTAATCTTTCCACCCCGAACCGGCCAGATACCCGCGAACCACACATTCAAACGGCACAACTTCAGCGCGACTGACCAACATGGTTCGTCCGGCTAAAAAGGCTTTCGATTCCGACGAAAGTCTGATCAACAATTCAGCCGGAAACTTTTCAACATCCGTTTCAACCAGATGGTTTGAAACCATCCTTGCAAACCGCGTAAACCAGAATTTCGACAATTGAGTCAGCACCTGACCTTTGTGCGGAATTGCATTCGGCAACACACAATCGAACGCCGAAATCCGATCGCTGGCGACAATCAACAGGTGATCTTCATCTACTTCGTAAATGTCACGCACCTTACCACTTCGCAGAAAGTTTAATTCCGGAACGCGCGCATTCGGAACGGAGACATTGGGTACCACACTCATAAAACACAAACACAAAACGCAAAAAGTCCCCCGCACGATTGAATTGTCCAAACAGTTATTCAACCGCCAGAAGAACTACATCTGAAGTTTATTTTTGACTGACCACCGAGGTGCTCGCCTCATCAAAGCGGATTCGCATTATTCGCACGGGTCATCTTTTTGTCAAGATGATGATGCTGAAAAGGGCTGATTTTTCTAGGAAATTCGCTTGTTTTTTCTGATGGACCAAACTCGCGACATCTAATCAGTAAGCACAAGCTTAAGCTTAATGACCGCATTAACTCACTGAGAGGCTTTCAGAGGTTTCAATAATTTGCTCAGCTCATTGATACAGAAAGTTTTGTCACTTTGCTTAACGATGAATTCGCAGGCAACAGATGTGCATCACGAAAACTTTTCGAACCATCAGGATTTCAATTCATCTTCGCAGAGACTTCTTCTTTCATTCGGCCATTGGCATAACTGCGTTGAATGCGGACTTCATTCACTGGCGAAGCCACATCCAACAAGCTGGCCACTTCGCCGGAAAAAAATTCCTGCGAAGGGCCCTCAGTTTCTTCACCACGCCGTTTCTGCCAATACGCTTTGACCATTGGCTCTTCCAGCCGCGCAAAAATTTGATCGAACGCTTGTTCGCGCTGGCTCAATCGAATTACAGTCAAGTCATGAACTGGCGAAGTTGGCGCCATTCGGCTTCGCGCAGATGGTTTTATGCTCATCATTTCCGCAAGCAGCGCAGGATTGTTCGAGATGATCAAATCGCCGCCACGCAGCCCATAAGCGACAGAACGGCCAAGTAGCGGCAATTCCATTTCCCTCCATTCATTACCGCCAGCATTTCGATTCGTCCAAACAAATTTTCCCGACGCGCCCGCGATCATCAGCCGGTTTGCCGCCAATTCGCTGATCGCCCGTTCGAGCGTCGCCCGATCCAACGAAGAAACGTGTTGCAAACCAATCACCGAAGCTTGCGCGAATTCGGCAAACAGCGGCCCTTCGATGGCTCGCGGTCGCGTCAGTCTCGCTGCAATTACAGGTCGCGCCGATTGCAAAGCGGATTGAAGCGTTCGCGTAAACCGTTGCTCCCTGCTCAGATGTGAAGTTGAGTCGTTGGCAATCTCATGCTCATCAACTTCATTTATTTCCGAGTTGAATTTGTAATCAAGGTACGAGTATCGGCTTTCGCCAACTGATTCCTCATCCGAAGACGCCGAAACCTCAAAATCGCTGTCTGAATAATTGCGCCAATTCTGATTGGCTTTCTGCCCGCCAGGCTTTTGCGCCTTTCCGTCAAAAAGCGAGCCGCGGACCAGTTCCGCCACTGCCGCCAGATCGCCAGCGCTGCGAAATTGCACATAAGGCACATCGGCCGGAACGATTTGCTCAATTCGTTGCAATGCCTGATTCGGCAAAGCGGCGCCGTCCACAGGTTTATTGCGCAACAAAAATTCGCGCCGTTCGACCCACTGGCCTTGCTGCATTTCCAGGTCGAACATTCCCGCGCGCATGTTTTTCAGATCGGCAACATCGCTCATCAACCAGTAATGCCGAAAATACCAGTCGTCATTCAATTTCGATTGTTCCACCCAAACCGTGACGAAATGCGGCTCGACGGTTTTGGCAAGTTCCTGAAAAGAAAGATCGTCCGTCAGGCGATCTTTCTTTGCGGTTCCATTCAGGTTCGCAATCACACGCAACAACAATTGTTCACTGGTTGTCAGCACAAAACGACCTTTGACATACGCAAACGCGATATGTTGTTTCTGCCGTCCGCGATCCGCTTCGACATCGTGCAAGTAATATTTTGTGCCGTCTGGCAATTCGACTTCTTCAAATCCATCTTTGTTTTGAACGAAACGGCAAGCTTCCAGCTTCGCTTGGTTCATCGGAGCAATCAAAACAAGATCGAGTTTGCCAATGTCGTACACCGCAATCGCCGCGCGATTGTCAGCCATCGAACTGAAAACATTCAGGTCAATCTCAAATCCCGCAGCCGAGCCGAATTCTTCCCAGCGCGACAGTAATTTCATTGCCAGATGCCGCGATTGCAATTGTTGAAAGTTGACGCTGGCCAGGTAACGTTCCTTTACTTGCGATTCGTTCCATTGCTTCAACAGTTCAGGCAAATCTTTGAATTGCGCATAAACCAGAGCGCCGCGCGGAAAATCTGCCGCTTGTTCGAAATTCTTTCTGGAGCGTTGCGCCGAAACGGCATTCAGCGCCAAGCCAACGACAATCAATCCCAGCAGCAACAACGCAACCAGCAACGCGCGATTGCGCAAATGCCGCAGGTCGTTTTTTGTGATGACATCTGACAACATAGCTCTCTCCTTAAATTCAGCGGGAAGCCACCAAGGCCTCACTGACCATCATTGGCACACCGTGTTTTTTTGTTTTCTCTTCCTGCTTTGCTTTCAACTGTTCGATGCGAGCTTCGGCTTTGCGCCGATCATTACTGCTGAGCGAAATAACCCTGGCTCGCTCAAAGTCTGCGGCTTTCTCAAATTCACCGATTCGTTCCGAAGCCGTTGAAAGCAACGCCAACAGTTCCAACCTGGATCGTTTCTGCCGCTCCAGCGTGCGCGCCGAAAGTGTCAAAAACTTTGCGTGTGTTTCCGGCAAAACTGTTTCATCAGAACTAACCACCGCTACCGCCACGCCGCGCAAACGTTCATCAGCGGCGGCAATTTTCAACGCCGCCCGTGGTTGATCCAATCGCGCATAAAGACGAACAACCTGCCAGCGCAATTCATCTTCATCTGACTGAAACACCGTCATTGCCGAAGTATCCGAAAGCGCGATCAATGAGCCGAGAAAATTATCCAAAGCGTCATGTTCTTGCCCGGCGTTTTTCAGCAGCAAAGCACGCAACAGCTTCAATTGATCGGTTGGCAAAGTTGCGACGGCATCGTTCAATGACTTCGCCGCTTCGCCCGCCTGTCCGCGATTCGCCAGCGACAACGCCGCCAGCGTCGCCGACATTTCCCTGTCTTTGCCGCCAATTTGCTGAACCAGCGATTGCCACAGATCGTCGCGTTTGCCCGTTGCTTCTGGTGCAATCCATAACGCCGTCCATCGTACCCCGCGCGTCGTTTGACGGTCGGCAATCAACTGCGCCACCAGCTTTACAGCTTCGGCTTCGCGCTTATTCACAGCCAACAGGCGCGCTAACTCCAACCGGCAATCGGCGTCTCCCGGCGTCAACTCCAACAACTGCTGCCGGTAATCAATCGCCGCTGCGAATTCACCGAATTCCGCAGCCGTTTCCGCTGCCAACCGTAACGAATTGAAAGTGGAAAGCTGATTGGAGGCTTGGGGTTTTTCGATTCGCGCAACTTCCATGGCGCGCGCTTTCACCGATGGCAACGCCGCCAATTCAGCCGCAGCCTCGCTCCGCCTGGTCGCCTTGGCCAAATCATTCATCAGTTTCAGCAACTTCAACCCGCCAGCCGCATCGCCTTTGGCAAATTGCAATTTCGCCAAACCAATAAACGGAGCTTCGGTCAATTGCTCCAACGCCAACTGCCGTTCGTAAGCCGCTCCAAGCAATTCATCGGCTTCCGTTTGCCGCTGTTCACGCCGCAGCATTTCGGTTGCTTGATTCAGCCGTTCCAAATTCGGCGGCGAAAGTTTTTCAATTTGCTCACTGGCTTCTATGTTTGCGAAATGCTTCAAGCCAGTCATCGCCTGGGCCATTCGCCCAGCGCGGACTTCCAACCGAAGCTTCGCCAGCCGCGACCAAGCCGGACGCGGAAATCGAGTTTTCAAATCTTGCTCAATTGTGGAAATTAATGTCGCAGCTTCGGCGTTCTTCCGTTCGGCCACCAGATAATTCAGAAGCTCTTTTTGCCAGCCAAGCCTTGCGCTTTCTCGCATGTTGCTGCGCGTGGTTCCGGCGTGATCCAGCGCGTTTTCGAGTTCTTCCAGAGTCCAGGTCGGATGCGTTTTGGATTGATCCGCAAAATTGGAATCCGACTCCCAAGCCGCGAGGCCTCCTGAGCGTTGCACCAGCAATCCATAAAACGGTGCAAGCTGATTGCGCGCCACCAATGATTCGCGCACAACCATTTCCGCCAACCCTGTGTCTTTCGACACGGCTTCTATAATCTGCTTCAGGAAATCTGCCTTCGCCACCTCATTTACGGTTGCACCTTTGGGCATTTCAAACGATTCGGCCAGGGATCGAACCAACGGTTTCAGCGATTCAAACTCCTTTTCGGTTTCGCGGTTGATGGCTGAAAGTCGTTTGATGACCAGCGGTTGCAGCTTCGCGCGAGCCTCGGCCTGAAGCCCGTGTTTTTTGAGCGTCGCCAGATAAAGTTGGCAATCGGTCATCGAAGGTTTTTCGCCTTCAATCAATTTCGCCCATTGCTCGTGCGCTTGCTGACTGTCGCCGAGCGTGAAATAAGCCGAACCGATGTCAGCCCAAATGGATTTCAGCGCGGCCTTGTTGCCTGTCTGCATTTCTGCCGCAAGTTGCAAATGTTCCAAAGCTTGTTGTGGAGCTTTTTGTTCCAGGTACCAACTTGCCAGCCGGTGCTGCTGGCTGGCGTCTGCCGGTTTGGTTTCCAGCATCGCCGTCAGGAATTTTTGGCTGCGTGGCCTGGAAGTCTCAGACAGCGACAACCAGCGTCCATATGCATCAGCCAGCGCAAACCAGTTGTCGCCAATCAGTTCTTTCGACGAATCGGGTTTGGCGGACACCATCTCGCCAATGGTTCGCCATCCCATCGCCGTTAAAAAGAATGCCTCATTCGATTGGTCCGAACTCCGCGCAGCCAGGCTCAATTCAGCTTGCCGCGAAGCTTTCCAGGCTTCCGAAATCGGCGAGGCGTTGATCGCTTCGCGCGCCAACTGCGTTTCATTGTTTCTGAGCAGAAAGTTGATCAGCTGAAAGCGATGCAGTGTGTTCGTGGTAATCAGTTGCCGCAATTCTCCATAACCAGCTTTGTCGCCTTCAAACAAGGTTTCAAAATAGCGTTCCACCATTGCGTCGTTGCTGGCCGTCATATTGCCGGTGTGCGATTGAAACTCCGCGCGCAACGTCGCCAGTTCCTTTTGACTGTCACCAACCAGGCGCGCGTATTCGGCAATCATCGAACGGTATTGGCTGGGGCTCAGCTTTTGATTCGTCGCTAATTCCTGCTCAGCCGTTTCGATCACGCGGCGATACGCGCCGCGCTCTGAATAAAAGTTGACCAGCGTCGTCAGCCGATCCTGATACATGGATAAAGCGTTCGCTGTCGCCACTGGGTCAAGCTTGGCAGCCGAATCTTTGCGTGCAATCAGAATTTGTTCCGCCAGATCGTTGAACCCCGCGCGGTAACTCAAATTCAGCAGCATTGCCTGAGTGCCATCAGCTTCCGCCTGATTTCCTCCGGCAGCGATCCATTGCTGCACGTCACGGTGAATTGACGCCAGTTCTTCACCGGTCGCGTAATCGTGTGCGATTCTGCCAACCGAATCCGGCAACGCTCGATCAAAAGTTTCCAGCAAAGTTCGAGCCTTGCCCGCCAGCAAATTGTCGCGGCTGACAGAATCGCGCTGAATTCGTTCGCGCACTTCCCACAAGCGGCGCAGGATTTGATCCAACGATTCTTCATCGCGCACCGTGCTGACGTAAGCATCCAATTCATAAGCCCGCAATTCGTGTTTGTAGAAATCTTTCGAAAACGCGTCGAAGGCTTGGCGATAAGTTGCAATCGCTTTGGCGCGCTGTTCGCGTGGCAGCGAAGCGGCGGCGGCAAATTGATCGGAAATGGTTTTGGGTGTTGGCTGTGCTTTTTCAACCGGTAATTTTGCTCGCGCAGCAATGGCGTCTTTTGTTCGTCCCGCTTTGTCGTACGCATCGGCCAACAAACGCACATACGCCGGATCGTCATTTGTCCGCTCAGCACAGAGTTTCAATTCTTCAATCGCCAGATTGAAATCCTTCGCCCGCTTGGCCATCTCGGCTAGTTCACTGTGCAAATCGACCATCTCCGGCTGATTATTGATGGCTTGCCGCATCTGCGCTTTCGCGTTCGTCCAATCGCCTTTTGAGTCATGCAACCGCGCCAGCACCAGATTCCAGCGATAATCTTTGAATGATTGCTGAGACGTTTTGGCGTAATAAGCAATCATCGCATCGGCTCCGCCATAACGTTTGGCGTATTCAATCGCGGCGTTGACGCTTTCACCGTTATCCGGGTTGCGGTTGATGATTTCGATGTGCTGTTCAATGGCGGAAGAATAATCGTGCAGTTGCGTGAACGCTTCGATCATTTGTTGGCGCAATTCGGCAATGGTTTGGCGCATCGCCAGGTGATCGGTTTCGGTTTCTTTGACGGCGCGTATGGTTTCGCGGTAACGCTGGCGCAACTCGTCAGTTTTCGACAGCTTGACGTACACCTTCGACAGTTCACGGAATACGTCCAGGTTGGCGGGATTTTCGTCATACAGTTTTTTCAGCGTCGTTTCAGCCGCCGCCAATTGCCCTCGCTCTACTTGCCGAGAAGCCAGTTTGCGCGTGAACACATAACGAAATTTGCCTTTGCTTCGCTGCGCTGAAGTGGCCAGCAAGCGCATCGCCTGTTCGCGTTTGCCCAACCGCCAGTAAAAATCCGATGCTTCGGTCAACACACCGTAATTGGTTGGATGACTGACGATAAGCTGGTTGAGGATTGTCGCAGCCGATTCTTTTTGCCCACCACTCGCGGCCCGTTCGGCAAGTTGCAGTTGATAAGAAATCTTCTGGCGATCCGTTCGCGCAACGATGGCAAGCCGCCGCAAGACAGCCAATTCGCCTGTAGCATCTTCGTGCCCGCTGAACAGTTCTTGCGCATCTTCCAAAAACGCTGGCCAGTTGCTGCCCGCGACGTATTGCTTCAACAAAGGAACCGCTTCCGGCCACTGCTCCAGATCGTTCATCAAATACGCGTAACCGAGCACAATGCCGTCGCGCTGGTCGGCATCGCGTGTGCGAGCAAGCTGCAAAGTTAATGCTTGCCGCAAATGCTGCGGTCCGTCTTTTCTGGCGTACAAAGTTTTCAACCGGCTTTTCGCCTGCTGGTAATTGGCTGAGTGCACGTGAAGGTCTTTGACATATTCGGCCAGCGCTTCGCCGCTTTTATGTTGCGCCTCAAGCAACGCCGCGACCTGGAACGCATACAGCGAATCATTCTGTTTCTGGCGACGGATCGCTTTCAGAATTCGCAACGCGTCGCCGTATTGAAAGTAATCCCAGTAAACGGTTGCCGTTTCTAAAAACGTTTCTTCGTCGCCAGCGCCCAGCTTCAACAACTTCTCCCACTCCGCGGCGGCAAGTTTGGTTTCGCCAAGTTCGGCAAACACTTCTCCTGCTCTCGTCCGATGTTCGCTTGATGAAGGCAAAGCGTCGGCTGTGGCAAGTTGCAACCGAGCGCATTCTTGCAGGAACTTTTGATCCTTCTGGCCGAAAGAGCGTGTGAAGCTGATTAATCGTTCAGCAAATTCCGGCGTATTCGGGTAAAGCCGATTCAGTTCGCGATACGCTTCCACCGCTTCTTCGAAATTCGATAGCCAGGCAGCTGCATCGGCGCGAAACATTTTGTAGACCGCATTCTCACGGTTGCGGGCAGCGTTGGCGTATTCACGCAGCTTGCCGTTGCGAGACAAGTTGGAAAGATACCGCTGGCGCAATTCCGCCGATTCAAAGTAATGCTCCGCCAACAGTCGCTGCCAATCATCCCACTGTTTGTGGCCGGCGTAATAGTTCAACAAGCCTTCGATAAAGCGGCGGTTATGCGGAAAGCGTTCGTGGGCCAGCCGGTGCAAAGTCAGAAATAGATTGGCATCGAAACTCGTCGCCGATTCGGCTGCGCCCGTTTGAATAAATTTGTTTAGATACGCTTCAACTTCTCGGTCGTTCATTCCGTTCAGCAGTTCGCGCGAAAACTGTTCGAACTCCGTCCGGCGGCCTTGCCGCAAATACCAACGCGCCAGCCGGTCAGTCCAAACGTTCGACGGAAATCGTTTGATGGCTTCGTGGTAAACACGCAACTGCTCTTCGGCCAGATTCGTCTGCCCCAACCATTGCAGCATCTGTTCGTAAAGCCCTTGTTCGTCCGGATATTTTTTGGTTTCGGAAGAATACAGCGCCAACACATCGGCAGCACGATTTTCTTTCATCAACGAAGCCACGTACCGCGAAAGCACCAGCGAATAACTGATGCCATTCGCCGTCGAGCGTTTGGCTTCGATCAGCGCAACGGTACGAAAATTCGCCGAACCAGAATAACGATAGCTGTCTTCATCCGTGCTGAGGGCGCTATCGTAACTGTAGCCATAATTTGTGTTCGGTGGATAAGCGGCTATCGCCGGATGTTGGTTTGCCGGTTCGTCGTTGCCGCTGGCTGGAACGAGTGCTTGATCCTTCGTTCGTTGTCTTCCTAATTTATCAAGCAGGCTTTGATAAATTTTGCGCTCGCGTTGGTAATCTTCGCGCAGGATGTAAGCGTCCGCCAGTTTTAACGCTACTTCGGAAAACTGAGGCGCGTCGCCATACCGTTTGTCGAATTCCGTCAGCAGCGCGGCGGCCAGTTCCGTTTCTTTTGCAGACGTATGCAGCCGAATTAAATCCAGATACATCTGCGCCAAGGCTGGCGAAGTCGGATATTCGCGTTTGAACATATTGAACACGCGATAAGCTGCGGCTCGGTTGAAATGCGCAACGGCCGCTTGTTCAGCTTGTTCGAGCCTGGCTTGCGGTTCGGAATCGGCCAGCACCAGCGACAACACGCCGCCGAGCATGCCCGGATGAGAATCGGCTTTAGCGACGTTTTGATAAAACTTTAGATCCCCTTCGGTCAACGCAGTCCGCTTGTCACCTGCATCCAACAGCAGTTCAAAGATTTGGTAAACCACCTTCGCCCGCAATTCGCTGCCGGGTTGTAACCCGCCTGACTGGTGCAGCGTATACAAAAACCGCGAAGCCATTTCTGCTTCACCGTGCATCAACAGTAATCGGGCGACAGTTGCCAATTCCTCCGGCGTCCAATTGATTCGGCGCGCAGCGCGAGCGGTTTCAAGCTGAGTAAAAATCTCCGCCGCTCCATAATCGTTGTATTCGTAATCGTAATGCAGGTAGTGAAACAACTTGACCGTTGCATCAAAACTGGCTGGATTACGCCGCAGTGTTTGTTTTAACTCTTTGCCATACGCGCGCAACCGATCGTGTTCGCTAAGAAAATCAAAGTAAAATGTGCGCGATTCTTCGTCGGACCAAAACGGATCGAACGCGGCGACGTAAACCGCTTCGGCTTCTTTCACACGCTTCAGCGCAACCAATGCTTCGACTTCCTTTTCCAAAAAGAACCGATGCTCACTGGGAAATGTGGCCTTGTATTGCCGCACGGTTTTCAATGCTTCTACTTGATCGCCCTTTTCCGCCAGATGAACAATGAACTGTTTGACGACTTCAAACGCCGAAGGGTCAGAAACGATCAACTGTCTGAAAAATTCCGGTTGTTGGTATTTTTGCAACCGGTGTTTGGTGGCCAGTTCGATCAACGTTTGCAAATGCGTGGCGCGCTGATTCGCTGGCGCTGCGGCAATCACCTTTTCCAGTGTCGCGACTGCATCCGCGAAGCGCGCTCGGCGCAGATAAAATTCCGACAGCAATTGCAGTGACTCGACACTGGCTTTCTCAAGCTCAACGTAACGCAACATTGCTTGCTGTGCCGCTTCGTTATCGTTCAGTTTTTCGCTGAGCTTGGCCAATTCGAGCTGAACGTCTGCGGCTTGCGGATACGCACTGGCAACTTCAACCAATCGCGTACGAGCTTCGGCGGTTGGATAAGGCACGACGGCTTGCGCGCCGAAAAATTCAACGCGTGCAAAGAGCGCGGATTCGATTGCGGCGGCGCGTTCATTGCGTATCTGATTGGTTGCTGAACTTTCAGCCGCTCGCTGAGGTTTAATTGCGGCAAAGGAAATTGAAACTACGATTAACGCCAAGGCCAGCAATCTCGCCAATCTGAATTTTGATCTTTTCATCTGAACCTCACTGACTTCATCGCCCAATGACTGAAATCATCACGTCAACGCTCGACTGATTGTGCGCAAAATCTTCGGCAGAAATCGTCAACGCGTATTGCCCCGACGCCAATCCGGCGGGCACACGCAAACGGCCAACGTTTGCTTTTTCCTTTTCCGACCACGCAAGCGGCATTGGCACTGCGCCATAAAGTTTTGCCATCAACCGCATCGTGTCCTGATCGGCATTGACCTTAACTACAACGTCGTCGCCTGCGCGAACCATCTGCGAATCCAGACGTGCCGCGAGCTTCGGCGCGTGGCTGTCAATCACGAAGCTTTTTTCTTCCTGATAGCCGTTGCCCTGTTTATCCGTCATCAGCAATCGGCAGCGATAAGTTCCATCCGGCATCCACGCCGGAGCCAGAAAGCGCGCTTGCCAAACACCTTCGTTCGACAGGAACTTCAACGGCAAGGTTTCACCGAATGGCAGGACGGCGAAGACCTCTATGATCGAAGCGTCGGTTTTGACTCGAATGATTGGATCGCCAGGCTGAATGACTCGCGGACGAAGCAACGAACGCGGCGCAGCCAGAAACGCCGTGTATGGCGTGACGAATTTGTATTTCTGCGACAGACGGATGATTTCGGCAATGTAATCTTCGCGCTCGCCGTTCAAATTCATCTCGTACAGCAGCGCGTCCACGCGAGCGCGCGCCCACAGTCTGGGTAAATGTTCGTGAGCAGTTTCCAGTTCAGGCAAATTCACCTGGCGCGAAAGCGCGAAGGCTTCGTCGCCAAGTTTGCCTTGGACTTTCACTTGCACGTTTTGCTGTGGCGATTTGTAGCGACCGACAAACGCCTGACTCGCTCCGTCAAATGTGTGCTGAGACTGCGACGGAGATTGCACCGAATACACGTGTGAAAAGTTGGCCGGGTTGGCGGCGACAAATTGCAATCCGTCAATGCTGGCAGAACCGATGCGCGCAAAAACCAGTTTCAGTTGCGGCAAGATGTCTTCGGTTTCGCGCGCCTGGGCAAAATAGCCTTTGCATTTTTGCGTCAGCGTTTCCAGTAAGTTGCGATTGGCGTCGCTGCCGATTCCCAAAGCGTAAAGTCGAGTTTTCGGTGCAGACTCAGAACCGTTTGCGGCGTCGAATGCTTGCACGATGCGCTTGATGCCGACAGTTTTCAGCGTGGGATTGGCGTCGGAGATCAACACAACGCTGTGTTCGCCGGATGGAAACGCATTGGCTAATTCAATGGATTTCAGCAGCGCCTGGTTCAAATCAGTTCCACCGCCAATCATCGAAGCTTTGATAAAGCTCAACGCGCGTTCAACGTTTTCAGTCGTGGCTGGCAGTGGCGAAGCGGAAAGCGGAATGAACTCGTTATTGAACAGCGCCAGATTGAACTGATCCTGCGGCTGCAAACTGTGCAAAAAGAAATCTATTGCTTCGACTGCGCGCGAAAGCTTTTCTCCGTGCATTGAAAGCGAAGTGTCGAGCAACAGAAGGACGTTACGGGCAGCGGCAACCCGGTCGCGAGCGCTCTCGGTTCCGTACCGTTGATTGAAAATGGCGCGAGCTTCGAAGTAACCATCAGGATTTTTGGCTGCCAAAGAAGGATCGCGCAGATCGTATGCCGAAATCCGTTCGGGCACTCGATGGGTGATAAACGTCAGGGCACTTTGTTCAACGTTGATTTTGTATTCCAACGAAAAGTCTTCTTTCAGTTCGATGTTGTTCGCAGTGAATTCATACTGCTGTTCGTTAGCTGACTGTTTGACCGCTTGCATCGCATAAGTAGTCGCCTGAAACCGTAGTGGTGAAATCGGCGCATCGCTCAGCATTGAAACGTGAAGTTGAAATTCGCCGACTCGCTGTGCCGCGCCGAACGAAGGTTTGAGCGGAAGGCTAAAGCGCGAAACCAGATTTTCGACTGGCAGCATTTCGGTATATTCCAACTCGACACGTTTTGTGCCGTAGGCGGGAATCGGAAAAACTTTGGCCGAAAATGCCGAGGCTCCGCCGTGTTCGTCGTCCTGTTGCAACAAGCCCGGATCAGTCACCTGCGCTTTAATTTGTTCGTACAACTGATTGGCTCGGCGTTTTTCCAGAATCACGCCGGGTAATCGCAGATCGCCATCCCAGACAGCGAAATCCGCGATGGAACCTTGCGTTGGCAAAGCGAACAGATATTTGCCTTCAACCGCCTGGCCAGTATGGTTGTCGAAAATTTGCATCACTCGGACGTGCGCGTGCTGATTGTCAATTTCCACTTCCACTTTCATCACGGGCAGCGACAGAATCGAATCGTCCGGCGAACTTTTGGTCGAAGGAATCAGCACGCCAGATTGTGCGCGGCTGCGAATGGCGGGCAAACAAAGCGCGACGAAAATGAGCGTGGCGCAAACAATCGTAAATGTTCGGTGTGGGGTGCGGGTCATCTTGTTACTCCCTGACAAGTTCCAGACGTTTTTTGTTAATGCGAGCCATGCCGCTGGTCGTGCCGAAGTAAACAGATTCGTCGTCGCTGGCGATGCTCAACACCGTTGCCGCAGGCAGTTCGGTTTTCAGCTTCATCCATTTCTGCGATTCGAATTCCAGTACCCAGGCTCCGTCCAGCGTGCCCACGTATAGCCGTTTTCCATCGCTGACCATTGCGTTTGGATTCACCACCTGTTTGCCAATTTCCGCAGCAAAGCTGGTCAGTTCGCCTGAAGGCGTCAGCTCAAACACGCCACCGCCGTATGTTCCGATAAATAACCTGCCGTTAACGGACGCAATTGCCGTCACCCAGTTCGTGGTTAACTTGGAATTGGAGTCTTTGAACACGCGAACAACGCGACCAGAATTGATCTGTGCCAAACCGCTGAGCGTTCCAGCATAGACTGATTCTCGCAACGGCTGGACGGCGTACACACTGTTGCTGGGCAACCCTTGTACGGTGGTGATAGCTCGCCATTGGTTTTGCTGGCTACCGGTTTGCCCGAAAGCCAAGCCTCGACTGGTGGCTAGAACCAAATTGGCTGAAGAGACTGAGGACGATTTTTGAAGTGGCGCGGCGTGCAGAATCGAATTGCTGATCAACCCTTCGGCCACGCCAGTAATTTGCGGCTGCATCGAACTGTTGAATCGGATCAGCCCTTGCGAGCTCCCGGCGATCATTTGCCGCGAAGCGGCGTCCCACGTCAGTGAATTGATTTCCCGCACCGCGCCGGTTTCAATGTGCGTCAACCGACGACCTTCGCGCGTGAACACATCAATTCCGTTTCGGAAGCTGCCTGCCCACAAATTGCCTGCGTCGTCGAACGCCATTGCTGCAATGATGTTGCTGGTAGGTTCGGCCAAGCTTTCGGCTGGCGAAACATCACGCTCCTTACCGGTCGAGGCACCGGTTCTGAAACCTGAAAGCCTTTCGTCCTGCCAACCAGTGCGCCTAATGCCTTCGTTGCTCAGTAGCCACAATGACTGCTCCCCTGAAAAGACATTCAGTTGGCAGGACGAAAAGCTTTCAGATTTGGCAGAGATGCGCCAGGAAACCGGCGTGAGCTGGGTTCGGTTCGTTCGCGTATCGGCGACAAGCTGAAATAGTTCGCCGTTGTCTTTGCTCACCAAAATCGAATTTCCAATGCTGACGATGCTGGACAGCGAAGGCAGCGTCGCCAAGGTTTGAAAGCTGTTTTGTTCAGAAGCAAAGAGCGAGTCGGTCGAGATGACAGCCACCCCAAAATCTGTCGCGACCAGCAACTGCTTGCCGTTTGTCACAACGCCCACCACGCGGTTCGACGGCAGCCCATCAGCAACAGTGCAATGTCGCCAGCGCACGCCTTCGCGAACCCACAAGCCATCGGCGAAGGTGCAAACGAACATTCGCATATCGTCTACTGTGATTCGTTCAATTCCATTGATCCGTTTTTCCTCGGCTTTCAGTTCGCGAAATTGTTTGCCATCGAATTCCAGCAAGCCTCCGGCAAAGGTTCCAACCAACAAACGCCCCTGGTGTTCCAGCAACGATGTGACAGCTTGTGATTTGCGATCCGTCCAGCGGTACGCCGTGAAGCGCGAACCGTCGAACATCACCAATCCTTGCGAGCGTGTTCCGATAAACAGTTGCGACCCGAACTCGGCCAAAGCAGTCAGATCGCTTTCCGGCAATCCATCCAGCACGGTGAAACTGCGTTTCGGGTTTCCATCGTTTGTCAGTTCCATCAATCCGCCTTCGGTTGCCGCAAACAGCGAATTGTTGAATCGCGCCAGACTGCGAACGCTGCGGCGGTTTTGCATGAACTGGATGCCTTCGCTGTGAATCGCTGGCTGCAATCGTTTTTCGAAGCTCACAAAAGCCTGACGCGCCAGATCAGCGGCAGCATTTTCCAGTTCGTGCCGAGCCATCCGCTGGGCTTGCCAGACGGTGGCAACAACGGCGAGTTGTAACAACAGCAACCCAACTACGAATTGACGGCAGTACTTCGGCAACCAGTTCTGCGGTTTTACCGTTGCGCGCGGCATAAAGCTGGCAACCAATTGACTGAGTTTCGGGTTCATCACGCTTTCTCCTGACCTTCGGTTTCGACAGGCGGGATTATGCGTTTTCTGTGCTGGCGGCGCTGCGGGATTAGCTACGGTATGGTGATGGGAAAACGCTGTTTTGTGGTCGTTGATCCCGGCAGCGCCATGCGGATGCCCCGAATGACGAAGTGTGGATTCCCACAGGTCACAGGTTTGCGATAGCTACGGGAAGAGCCGAGAATGCTTCGCATACCAATCAAGGAGAAAAGGAATGAGCACAGCTTTGAAAGCTACGACTGAAGGAACTACTCGCTATCGTGACCGTTTTCGCGGGCAAGTGGCTGACGGACACTTTCGACAATCGCAGGAACTTTGGATGTCGTCCATCGGGCTGGGTTCGTACCTGGGCAATGCGGATGAGCGCACGGACACTGCATACGTTCTGGCGGCCAAGCGCGCGGCCGAATTGGGTTGCAACGTGTTCGATTCGGCCGCCAATTATCGTTTTCAACGCAGCGAGCGCAACTTTGGCCAGGCGTTTTCAGAATTGTTCGCTGAAGATCGGTTTTCTCGCGACGAGTTTGTCATCACGACCAAAGGCGGGTTTCTTCCTTTTGACGGCGCAATGCCGCGCAGCCGCCAACAGATGATGACCTACCTGGATGAAACTTTCGTCAAACCGGGATTCTGTCAAGTTGAAGACTTCGTGCAGGATAGTCATTGCATGGCTCCGGGATATCTGAAGCATCAGCTCGATCAAAGCTTGCGAAACCTGCAACTGGACTGTGTGGACGTGTACTACCTGCACAATCCCGAAACGCAGTTGGCCGAAGTTTCAACGGAAGAGTTTTATCGCAGGCTGAGCGCTGCGTTCGAGTTTCTGGAATCGGCTGTGGCGGCGGGGAAAATTGGAATGTACGGCACAGCAACCTGGAATGGTTATCGCGTCGCGTCAAGAGACCAGAGTTTTTTATCCTTGGAACAAGTGGTGCAAACAGCACGGCAAATAGGCGGCAACAATCACCATTTCAAAGTCGTTCAGTTGCCCGTCAACCTGGCGATGATCGAAGCGTTTGCCAACGCGAATCAAACTGTGAATGGGAAGAACGCAACTCTGTTGGAAGTGGCAGAACAGTTTGGGATCACGGTGATGGCCAGCGGTTCGATTCTGCAATCTCGTTTGTCCGACGGATTGCCTCCGGTTGTCAGCGAAGCCTTTCCAGAGTTAAGAACCGATGCGCAACGAGCGATTCAGTTTGTACGGTCAACGCCGGGGGTGACGACATCTTTGGTGGGAATGAGCCACGTGGAGCACGTCGAAGAAAACCTGGAAGTCGCTCACATTTCGCCCGCAGCGTTGGAAAATTACCTGAAGCTGTTCAGCAAGAATTGAGCGTCAGCCTTTCTTGCGTAACAGCGCTTTCAGTTGTTCAACGACGGCTTTGTGTTTTGGATCGTTGGCCAGATTCCGGTATTCGTGCGGATCGGTTTGATGGTCATAAAGTTCGGCTCCTTGTCGGCCTTCATCCCATTCGGTATACCGCCAGCGTTCGGTGCGGACGGAGTAGCCGGAAAATCCGGCGCGCGACATTTGCGTATAAGCCGCGCCTTTCCATTTCAACTGTGGATTGTTCAGCAGCGGCACGAAGCTGCGACCTTCCAGCTTGTTCGGTGATTTCAATCCTGCCAAGTCCATCAACGTCGGATAGATGTCCAGAAATTCCACCAGCCGAGTCGTCGCTTTGCCTTTGGCTTTCATTTGCGGCGCGTACACCATCAGCGGAGCGCGGGCCGACAATTCAAACAAAGTGCTTTTATTCCACCAGTCGCGTTCGCCCAGGTGATAGCCGTGATCACCGAAAAAATGATGATCGTGTTTTCCGTCA